>ODAI010532283.1_pt1 | contig 73285 bp, 64 predicted proteins | sample 1539321 | NCBI WGS metagenome assembly ODAI01 (sample SAMN02144231, study PRJEB22623) | gut metagenome | biome: sheep rumen | host: Ovis aries | place: New Zealand
ATACTTGCCCATAAGCCAATTCGTTTTCACAAAGTTAACCATTATTTGAAACACTTCAAAAAATAAAAAACTTCACACAATTTAAGAATATTAGTTATATAACATTTTGCGTTTAGTTATATTGTAACAGAAAAATACTTACCTTTACAACAAGTAGAAAATACTCTCTCGCTGTCAAACACAGCAAAGGTCAAGCCGAAAGATGGCACTGGCAAGTCCGTCGGCGGCACTGTGACCCATAACTACCGCTACGACGACTGGGACCGCCTGACAGGCGCAGCCGGCACGTTCGGAACGGGAGGAAGCAGTGCGTCGTACACGCCCGCAATGGCCTACGACGAGGTGATCTACATCATCCGCAAGAAATTGGACCTTGAACTGCACATCTCGCATTTCTCAACGACTATGTGAACAACCAGTCGTTCTGCTGCGACGGTGATGGTTTGCAGTTGTTTACTGACTTGGGCCCCCAGTGCGCAACAGACTCTGCGCCAGCCCTTTACTTCTACCATCCCGACCATTTGGGCAGTACTGCCATGGTCACCAACCTTGGCGGCCACATTACTCAAAATGTGGTGTATATTCCGTACGGCGAGGTGTTCGTGGAAGAGCGCAACGGCAGTTGGACTTCGCCTTACCTCTTCAACGCCAAGGAACTCGACGAGGAAACGGGGTTGTATTATTATGGGGCGAGGTATTTGGACCCTGCGGTAGCTAGGTGGCTGAGTGTGGACCCGATGTGGGAGGATTATATAGGTGTATCTCCTTTTACATATTGCCATAATAATCCTATTTCAAGAATTGATATTGACGGGAACGATGATTTTGGATTAGATGAAACCACTGGAAAATTATCGAGAATAAATGTGACAAAGTCAAAGAATGACATCGTTTATGTTGGCTCTTACACACAGGATGGGACATTCAAAAAAGGAGAAAAGTCTTTTTCTGTTTCTAAGGGAATTCTTAATGTAAAGGACAGTGACACAGATCTGTCCAAATCAGGAATTTCCGTACCTGTCGGAAGACAAAAGGAAGCTGTAGATTTTATGGTAAATATGTCATTTAGTATTTATAGGGAAGTGTCCGCATGGGCTTATCATACAAAGTCGGGAGAAGGCTTGGAAATTGCACCGTGGGATAAAAACACGTTTAAATCTGCGGTAACAGATAAATATAGCAAAGACCGAGGATTAGATAGCAAAGGATTGAGAACATTCCATGTACATACACACCCTGGGCCTAAAACTCCTATACCAGGTAAAATATATGGACATGGTATGCCTTCAAAAAAAGACGTTTCTTCTCATGCACACTTAGCAAAAAGTGCAAAATACTATATTATTTCGCGGAAAGATGGCTTGACTCAGTATTACCCGAATAACTCAAACAACAGAACTTATCATGGCACAAGTGAAAAACAAGTTCCTTTTTCTATTAAAAAGTATGCTGGCTATAAATAGTCTAACATCATGTTCAAATATGAATACATCACAAATTGTAGACGAATGTACAAATAAGGTGATTTCTTACGTAAAACAAGAGCATATATACGAGACAAAATGTCTTACTATTTTATGTGAAGAGAAAAATGATGTACTTATATTAGAACTCTATGCAGATTCCATTGATGACGCAAAAGAAATAATAAAAAAAGATGATTATTATATTTTTAATAAGACAAATTTTAAAATAAAAGGGGAATCTGTCCGTAACATACCTAAGGAAGACGAAATTTGGATACACGAAACGGAATTTTTGTGTGCAATTAATAAAGCAACAAATAATTTTATCATTCTGGAGTGTGGAGAAGGAACACCTAATTTGGATTGCATTCTACAATTACAAGAATTTATCCGTCATCCAGAACCCCCTTTTAAAGGAATAGAGGAAGCAATAGTTGATGAAGATTGCATAGGTACGCCACCACCTCCACCTGTAGAGGAGTCATTAAAGCCTGATTCTCGAAAATAGTATATTTAATCTGTAATTGCGTCAGAGGACTTCCGGTACTCTTGATACACCAAGGGGCTTTGCATACGTTCTTCTCCCCAGTTTGCAGTGTTATCAGATGAATGCTAAATTTGTAGAAAAACAAACAAAGACGGACAAGTACAATGATTAGCAACCGACACTGCGCCAGCCCTCTACTTCTACCATCCCGACCATCTTGGCAGTACCGCCATGGTCACCAACGAAGACGGTCATATCACCCAGAATGTGGTGTACATTCCGTATGGCGAAGTGTTCGTGGAAGAGCGCAATGGCAGTTGGACTTCGCCTTACCTCTTCAACGCCAAGGAACTCGACGAGGAGACGGGGTTGTACTATTATGGGGCACGTTACCTTGACCCGACTACAGCAGTTTGGTTGAGTGTGGACCCGAAGTGGAAGAATGCCCCAGATAAGACGCCTTATAATTATTGCCTCAACAATCCGGTGAAGTTGGTGGACCCGGATGGAAGGGCTTATGTGTTTAGGAATTCGGATGAAGAGTCTCTATTTAATTCATACATATCAATGATAGATGACGAATCGTTGTTGGATGACTATAAACAATTAAAGGATAGCCCTATTGAATACCATGTGTTTTTTGTGGATGACGAGCCAAATCTATTTTCAGTCGGTTCAATTTATTCGGATAAATTAAGAACTAATTATACAGCGTTTCGAGGACTTGATTTAAATAGTAGTCGACAAGAAATAATCTTTGATAAAAACAAGTCAAAGTATATGCTCCCTTTCATTCGTTTAAATGAAAATGATCCTCTTGTTATAGATGGGAAAAAGTATTCTTTTGCAGTTTCTTTATTTCATGAATTAAGACACGCTGCTATATATGATGCTTGTGTAAGACATTTTGATTTAAATGATAATTCTTGTGACAATATAATCCGTAGCTTTTTAAACATCTATAATCAATCTCCTCAAGAGTATGAAGGCTGGACTGGACCGCAGATTTACGATTATCACTTTACTGAGGGTGGTAATGGTCTCTGGGGTAGTAGTAAGAACGATTCTCCAACAGAGAGGATGGCAATGGATCGGGAGACTGAAATTGCGCGTTATTTAAAAGAAATTGGAGGAAATCAAAGAGTCAGAAATAATTACGGTAGCGTAAATAATACAAAATGAAATATTTTTTATTTGTCTTTATACTTCACCTATTTTACTTAAATGCCGAGGGACAACATTTAAAAAGTGTTATAGACCCAGAGACTGAAAATGTGGGTTTCATAGACGAAAAAGGGTTACTGATAGTCCCTTATATTTACGAACAACATTATAAATGTTCCTATAAATTTAAGGATAGTCTATGCTTGGTTAGGAGAAATGGTCGATATGGTTATATAAACCAAAAAGGGAAAGAAATTGTAAATTGTATATATACTTATCTTGGTCCCCTTTCTGATGGAGTGATAGCTTCAGTTATTAAAGATAGCATACCAATTTGTTCTTATTTAAATGCCCAAGGGAATGTTATTCTGAGAATTCAGGGTAGGTTCCCTTATGATTTCCATAATGGACTAGCAAGATTTCTTTTTCAAGGTAAGTATGGCTATATCAATAAAACAGGTCAAATTGTAATTCCTAATATCTATCAGACGGCAACGGACTTTGAAGATGGAACTGCTCGGGTTATTTTTGAAGACAAAGAAATAAGAGTTATCAATTGTAAGGGAGAAATTTTAAAGACAAGCAAAATTCCGAAACTCATAAAATAAAATTCTTGTTTATCCCTTAAGTGTCGCCTCCCCCTCTCATCTGTACTGCCCACTGACGCACTTGCCTCCGAGGCTACGCCCTCTTCTCTAACACTTTAGAAGAAGTTTAAATGGAACCTCCATTCAAGAAATATGCGGAAAATCCAAAGAAGTTGTATCTTCCTCAGTCTCGATTATCGTGATAACATTGTGACAGAATAAAAAACAGCTGGCAATATCGCCAGCTGTTTTCTTTAATATGACGTTTATCAGAGATTTTCAATTTCATCTGCAGAAAGCCCTGTAACGGTGGAGATAATGTGTATATCAACACCGCATTCTTTCATTTTTCGGGCGTTGTCAATGTTTTTTGCGTGTGCGCCCTTTTCCAAGCCGATTGCCTCGCCCTTCTCCAAGCCGATTGCCTCACCCTCCGCACGTCCTTCTGCACGACCCTTGTTAAAAGAGCCGTCAATCAGGGCTTTCTCGGTGGCAGCCATGTCCCTGTACTTGTCGTAGGTGGCAAGCTGTTCTTCCGAGTAGGCGCCACGTTCTACGATGGAGATGGCCTTGCTGATTTCAGGGTCGTCGAGCAATTCCTGCGGCACGCTGGCCGTATTCTCGTTAATTTCAGTCATAAAGCGGAGCCACAGGCGGTGCATCCTGCTTATCGATGGCGACTGTGGTACAAACTTGGGCAGTTCCACAAACACCATCTCAATGCCCTCAATCTCCCGTTCCGGATTGCCTTGCTCCGCCATCTGGAAGAGGTGGTAGTGCTCGGTTCCGGTGAATGCGTTATCGTTCACGATGCTGAGCGAGTAAACGGGTTGCAGACTGCTGTAGCTGTAACCCTTGTCGGCCTGCTTGACGTAGGCTTTCGAGGCGTTGAACAGCACACGCTGCTTGAACTCGTCGGTCCAGTACATCTGCATTTCCACAATGAACTGGCGACCCTGGTCGTCCTTGCACCGAACATCGACTATGGAGTACTTTTTCAGTGGGCTGTCTGGAACCAACTCGGGCGGCAGATATTCGATATCGGTCACTTTAGACCCGTCCTTGAACGGCAGCAGCGCATTCAAGAAGCTGATAATAAGGTCAGGATGTTCGGCGAACACCGCCTTAAATGTCAAGTCGTATCTCGGATCTAAATACTTACCCATAGTTCTTAGTTTTCACAAAGTTAACTATTATTCAAAACACTTCAAATATTCAAAACAATTCTGATTATAGTCACGGAAAGGATTCGCCCACTTTGCCATGAAACAAAAAAGTATTAATTTTAATTATTCAGGCAAAAGATTATACTATTGTCTAGTAAAATATATTTAATAAATTCATTATCAATACCCTTCACACTGTGAAGGGAACTAAGGTAGTCTCTTCACCGTTCATACACACTAGAGTGTAACAACTGAGCATACTATAGGGAGACTAACCAGTCGAAAAAATCTTGACGGCCACATTACCCAGAATGTGGTGTATATTCCGTATGGCGAGGTGTTTGTGAGCGCAATGGCTGTTGGGCTTCTCCATACCTCTTCAACGCCAAGGAACTTGATGATGAAACGGGGCTGTACTATTATGGAGCACGCTACCTTGACCCGACTACAGCGGTTTGGTTGAGTACTGACCCATTGCAGGAAAAATATCCGGGAATGAACCCGTATAACTATTGTGCGGGGAATCCGGTGAAGTTTATTGATCCGGATGGTAGGGAGAAAATAGTTGTTGTAGGAAATGAAGGTGATGGCCCTAAAGAAGATATCAAATCTAATGGAGACTATAGATACGGTAAAAACAAGAGATTTTTCCTCCAAGCGGGTATAGATAGAGCAAAAGAATATAAACGTAAATCAAAAAACGAACAAGTTACAATGTTAGTTTATGAAGGCCAATATAGTCAAGAAGAATTAGATCTTTATAAAAGTGAAGCGGAAAAAAATAAAATACATTTTTTAAAAGTTAATGACGACGCTGATATTGTAGATTATATCAATAAAAAATCAACTTTTTCTTTATCAGATAAGAAGCGAAAAGCTGATTTAATAACTGATTTCACATATTATGGGCACGGACACCCTGATGATATGGCAATTGGTTATAACCATATTTGATGGTTTAGAAAGATTAGATGGCAGTGAGTTTAAAAAAGAAAGTTTTTCTATAAATGCAAATTTTGACTTAGTTTCCTGTCGTTCAGGTCTTGGAAAACTTGCGGAGAATATATCAAACCTAACAAAAGGTAATATCCATGTATATAATGTTAGAGTACAGTGGGGGCAGTCAAGCATGGGGGAAAATTGTAAATATGGTTTAAATTACTATTGTGCTTTCAATCGAGACCCAAACAACAGAACCATAATAGTCCCTTTAGCTAATAGAGAAAAAACTATAAAAGGTACAAGAAAATGAAAAAAATCAAACTTTTAGCATTGGCGTTGTTAATTATATTTGCGCTAACTCATTTTTTTAAATACCATAATACCGTTGTAGTATACTCATGTCCAGCAGAATGCGAAATAGGAGATCTGAGAGGTCATATAGTAGAAATCAAATTGCTTAACGAACTGATGATTCCTTTTCTTTTTGAAGAACAGAAATCATTTAAAGGCAAAGAACTTAAACAATTAACTGATATCAAAGAGTTTTTGAATCTTGATGCAAGTGCTGGACCTGGTTCATGGCGAATTGATTGTATTCTTGTTTCATACAACAGGTTTGGGTTAATAGAAAATATTTATATTGTAGGCGATGGTGGTTTTTATTTTTATTCAGTTAATCAAATAAGCTGTATTTGCAAAAAAAGACTTGTGTTGATGGATTTAATAAAAGCGAAGTAGCGTATTCTATATAAAACGACCCTTTTAAGTCAAATTATCCATTGGTACAATAATTAATTTTTTTCAATTGTAATATCTTTGTGCTTGTATAATTCCGTACCTTTAACCCCATGAAATAGAATCTCTTCCAGACTTTTGGTCGCCCAGACCGCAACCGACACTGCGCCAGCCCTCTACTTCTACCATCCCGACCATTTGGGCAGCACTGCCATGGTCACTGACCTTGACGGCCGTATTACCCAGAACGTGGTGTACATTCCGTATGGCGAGGTTTTTGTGGAGGAACGCAATGGCAACTGGGCTTCGCCTTACCTTTTCAACGCCAAGGAACTGGACGAGGAAACGGGGTTGTATTATTATGGAGCACGCTACCTTGACCCTACAGGGGCAATGTGGTTGAGTGTGGACCCGATGTGGGAGGACCATGGAGGCTCTTCTCCATACAACTACTGTATGTCAAATCCTGTCAAGTTGATTGACCCTGACGGAAGAGATGAATGGGATTTTTCACAGAATGGCGAATTAGTAAAACATAGGACAAATAAAGAAAAAGATATCTTTAATATTGTAGACGAGAATGGGAATATCCTCAAAGATAAAACTAAGTCTTTTGAGTATAATACATTTAAGCAGGAGAGCATAACTATAACGAAAAAAGGCAAAACGCAAAAAAAATATACTTATTTTTCAACAGGTAAGAATGATAAATCCAAACAATTGTTTGAATTCTTGGCGGATAATACAAATGTAGAATGGACAAATTCGACTTTTAAGACGGAAAGCACGGTTTCTACATCAGGTGATATCAATCATGAATATGCAGCAAGTTATATTTTAAAATCAGACAGATATAAAGATAAAACCTTAATAGGACATACTCACTCTCATCCAGGTGGAAATTATTCTCCTTCCGGTTTTGAATATGATAATCCTAAATCAGAATTCTTTCATAAACCAGCTGATATGCAACACATAAAAAAACTTTGTGATATAAATGCAAAGAAAGGTATTAGTGATCCAAAATTTCAAATCTATGTGCCAAAAACTAAGACGTATGTTAAATACAATAAAAACTCTAAACATTATGACTTCTTTAAATACTATCAAAAGAAAAATTAAAAGATTTGTCATCCTTCTATTATATTGTTTTTCATCTAATTATGCTCAATCGGAAAATATTGAGAATAGTATATGGATTTCAAGTGACTCTCTTATTTTTTTTGAATATTGGGAAATCAATGAAGAGCCGTTAAGAAAAGTTAAAATTTCCAATATTTATGATACTGAAGATTTTGATTTTGAAACAGGTGATTGGATGCAAATATCTGATACTCTGGTTTCTATAAGTAATAAAAACAACAATACAAGAGAATGTATTACAATAAAAGATACTATATTAAAATATCATGAAAAAACATATTATAAGATGCCAGATTCAATTAGGATAGAATCTTTAATTAATAAAAAACTTGGTGAAGCTCGACTTTACAAATGTATAATCAAAAATATAAATATAAATTATTTCATAGAGCAGTTCCTTAAAGGGGAAAACGAAGTTAACGAAGGAGAAATTCTCTATTTTATATTAAGGAAAGGCAAATTTTTATGTTTGTACAGTATCGATAAATACTATTTAACAGAGGGTATTAAACATTGTTTAGGCTACTATAAATACAAAGGTAAAATTTTTATTCTATCTAAAAACATGTCATTTGCATTTAAAAAAACGAAGTACGACCCAATTGAATATCCCTTTTATAAACCACATGAATTGCATTACTTAGAAGAAATAGAAACAATAGAAAATATACCAAGTCGTGAGGTTGTCTATTATATAGATGGGAAAAAATTCATACAATGATTCCTCGTTATAGAACCCCTACTAGACTTGTAAGGATCCCCAGTCTGCAACCGACACTGCGCCAGCCCTTTACTTCTACCATCCCGACCACCTCGGCAGCACCGCCATGGTCACTGACCACGAAGGCAGAATTACCCAGAACGTGGTGTATATTCCTTACGGCGAGGTGTTTGTGGAAGAGCGCAATGGCAGTTGGGCTTCGTCCTACCTCTTCAACGCCAAGGAACTCGACGAAGAAACGGGGCTGTATTATTATGGAGCAAGCTACTTAGACCCGACAGGGGCAATGTGGCTGAGTGTGGACCCGATGTGGGAAGACTACCGCTTTATGACTTCGTATAGTTATTGTGCGGGGAATCCGGTAAAAATAGTGGATCCGGATGGCACGAGTCTTGTGTCAATGGCGGGTAAACGAATCATAAAAGCGTCTCTCAAGCACATTGCCGTTACCTCTCTGAAGAAAAATTTACAGCATACCTTAGGAAGTATTTATCTTCCAAGTCAGGCCAATGGGCCTCTAAGTTCATTGACAAGGCAGCTACGGCAATAGATATTGCGACTTCAGAATCTGCCCTTGAATTGGCTGCCGAATTTATTCCTGTTGTAGGCGATGCATACGGGGCTTTTAAACTTGCAGAAAGTAGTTATAAGGTATGGAGTCTAGTAGAAAAATTCGAACGACGTGCCGAAGCTATTGATAATGCATTAAAGGGTCAAAGCAAGTTAAGAAAGGCCTTGGGCTTAGGTTCTGGAGAAGTTCACCATATTATTCCGATTAAATTGTTAAAGGAAAATGAAGTTGTATAGGATGCTGTTTCTGCCGGTTTTGATTTTAATGGTGTTGACGCGGTAATACATCATGGACCACATAATCGTTACACGAACGAAATAGAAGGATTGATAAACGAGTGGCATAACGAGCGAAAAAACTTATGGAGAAAGTTGCAAAAAGGTACAAAAATTTAATCAAACAAAATGCTGGAAATGTAGAAAAATAAAAAAATACCATGGACAAGTATTATATAGTAAAGCCTTCTATCAAAGGTGTTTATCCTCAAGTTAAGTGCGATTCTGTGCCCGTTATGCAATTGATAACACCATGGAAGATATTTCCGGAAAATCTAATTACTTTAGATTTCACATTTGACAACCGAGCACGCATAACTGATGTATTAAGTAAATTATGTGGTCCCATCACAGATTTCTTGATAAGCGAAAATTTCAAGAATATTATTTCAGATTGTAAAATCATGAACCATCAGTATTTTAAAGCCTTGGTAAAAACAAAGAAAGAGAACCTTATATACTATCTTCTTCATTTATCTCAGCCTGATTTAGTAAATTATATTGATTATAAAAGTTCATTATTTTACGAAACTGAATGGGAATTTAGAAAAGGTCCTATAAAAATCGACTCCTATGAACATTATGAGAGATTGCATGCTCAGGACAAAGAAGCTAAATTTGGTGTGTCAATAGATAAACTTGTTATGAACGATGACTTTGATAGGAGTATTGATATGTTTTTCTTTTTACCATTTGAGAATAAAGTTTATATTTCAGAACGAATGAGAAAGTTGATAGAGGAAAATAATATTACAGGACTGGACATAGTTGGAGAAATATTAATATGACATACTTATATGGAATCGGAACTGTTCACCGACGCAATTGCCTTGCCAAGTACAGTACCCCGTTTTCGACCCCAACTTCCGTACAATGGTTAAGCAAGAAACCGCTGTTCAAAAAATATGCGGGAAATCCGGTGAAGTTCCACACCGACTACCTTGGCACTGCGATAGAATAAGAAAACAGCTGGCGATATCGCCAGCTGTTTTCTTTAATATGACGTTTATCAGAGATTTTCAATTTCACCGGTAGAAAGCCCTGTAACTGTGGAGATAATGTGGATATCGACACCGCATTCTTTCATCTTGCGGGCGTTCTCAATTTTTTCTTCTAATTTACCCGCTTCTTTGCCTTTCTCCAAACCGATTGCCTCACCCTCTTTCAAACCAGCCTCTTTACCTTCTTTCAAACCTTTCCGGTAATGTCCGTTGATAAGGGTGACCTCGGTAGCGATGGTGTCCCAGTATTTTTCATAAGCGTCAATCTGGGCGTCGGTATATGCACCCCGTTCTACGATTGACATCGCCTTGCTGATTTCTGGATTGTCAAGCAACTCTTGCGGTGCTTCCTGTGTTTTCTCGTTGATTTCGGTCAGGAAGCGTAGCCATAAGCGTTTCATACTGTGTTCCGCAAGCGTCTGCGGCCTGAACTTTTTCAACTCGATAAACACCAGCTCTATACCTTCTATGATGCGGTCTGGATTGCCCTTCTCGGCCAACTGGAACTGGTGGTAGTACTCATCGCCGTCGAACCCCCTGTCGTTCACAATATTCAATGAATAGACAGGCTGCAGCGCCTTGTAGTCGATACCCTTGTCGGCCTGTTTCACATAGGCTTTCGAGGCGTTGAAAAGCACGCGCTGCTTGAACTCGTCGGTCCAGTACATCTGCATTTCTACCAGAAACTGTCTGCTGTTCTGGTCCTTACAGCGGACGTCGACCACAGTAAACTTCTTCAGTGGGCTTTCCGGAACCATCTCGGTGGGCAGGTACTCGACCTCTGTCACGACTTCCCCGTTCTTGAACGGCAACAGCGCATTCAAGAAGCTGATAATAAGGTCGGGATGCTCGGCAAACACCGCCTTAAAAGTCAAGTCGCATCTCGGATCTAAATACTTACCCATAGTTCTTAGTTTTCACAAAACTAACTATCATTCAAAATACTTCAAATAGTCAAAACATTTCTGAATATAATTGTAGAAAGGATATCTCCGCTCTGGATGGATTATCTTCATTGAAGATTAACCGGGGCTACAGGTTAAAATATTTGGAACTTCAAACCAAGCGATAGTGCAATTATGTCGTCGAGCTGGATATATTTGTTATGCACGGCACTTATAATACCAATATCGTGAGTAGAAATCTCATAAAACCATGTAACCGCTTTCAACCAAGTTCGTTTCTGCTCTGGAATCTTGTAAGTAAAGCGCTCTCCATAGAAAAAGTTTAACCTCACTTTAGGGGCAATATCGTAATAACCCGAAGGATATTTTTTAGGTTGTTTAGCCCAAAACTCTTCTCCGTAAACCGTGTTGATATAAAGGCCACATTCTAAAGGCTCTATTATAAACGATTTATTTTTCTTCAAACTAAAACTCCACGGAATATAGTTTTCCTTAATAGTAGTTGTTAGATGCCAGTCGTCACCGTCAAATTTAGGTAGATAACCGAGTAACAAATCTGTTTCCCACTGTCCTCGTTTCCCGTAATCCCAACCGAAACCTAAAGACAAAAAGCCCATATTACCTGCATATTGAAGCTTTGAGTGTGTGGGAATGAGAGCCCCCCCAACCAGTTCGGTATTTATGGATTCTCATATCGTATTTTTTGGGTGTAACGGATGCAACAACAACATCGGTAGTATCGTTAAAAAAGTCTTCCACATTCGAGCCATAAACGAACTGCGACATGCATAGAGCTACAAGCAATAGCGTATTCTTAAAAAAAGACAACCTCATAGCTATAACCATTAGGGGTGATTGTGAATAAAAGGTAGTTGCGTTCTTCTATAGCAGCACTCTCGTAATAGATTATTCAATTCTAACGCAGTTCTTTGCGTTAATATTCCTTTCACCTTTCACATCCACATCGTATGGGCTGTAGTCTATCATTTCCTCCATCAGGTCACAACCGTAAAAAGAAATAGCAAAAACGACCGCAATTAATCCCAATAGCTTATCTATCAATCTTAACATCTTTTTTTTTGGCAAAAGAAGAAAAGAAAATAACTTTCTTAAGTTTTCCGTTTTGAGAGAATGAGTAATAGAACAAAAAAAATGTGTATAGAACATAAAGGGTACATCCGCTATCGGCACTCCTTGTTTTTGTATTGGTTGCTCTCAAAATAACGCACAAGTGCTCACTTTTAGTCCTCTTCTGCTCTTTTAGCACTGCATAACCGCCCTTAACTTTGTTTTATCAAAAAAAACAATAAGAATTATGATTGCACCTATTTTGAAAGGTCTACTCCGTGAAGTAGCTATTGCAATAATATTCATTACAATAACGGTATTAACCGACAACGAGGATTTTGCATTCTCGGGTATGTGTTTCTACCTGTTCTATGTGTTGTTTGAGACTGTTTACACGGTAATGCAGGAGAAGAAGCGGGGCATAAAGCGTGGAATTCTGGCTTGTATAACCGTAATTACAATTGGATTTATTCTGTTGATTGTGGAACTTTTCGTGTTTCTATCGGCAAGCGTATTCCATATATCCCACTATTGAAAATCAGTTTTTTAATAAAATAATTCGTTATCTTTGAATTGAAATATATCTGTTAAATATTTAAATAATAAATCATGGACATCACACAATTCCAAATTAATGTTCTATCTGATTCTACCTGTTCAATTAAAAAGTATTCAGGTTCAGACGAGTGTATAGAAGTGCCAGCGCAGATTGAAAATGCGGGAAAGGTGCTTCAAGTTACCGAAATAGGCAATGCGGCTTTCAAGCAGAACCACAAAATTAAGCGTGTTGCGCTGCCCGAAGGTATGACTACACTCTGTGACGAGGCCTTTAACGGTTGCGACCAGCTAGAGGAGGTTGAATTGCCGGACACGTTGCAAAAAATGGGGGAAAACGCTTTCAAGGGCTGTTTCAAACTCGATGGAGTGGTGCTTCCTGCATCCCTCTCAACTATTGGCGATCACTGTTTCGAATACTGCAAGTCGTTGACTGCCATTGCACTGCCTGCCAGCCTAAAGGTTGTGGCCAGCAAGGCGTTCACCAACTGCGAAAAGTTGCAACAGCTGTCGATTGCCGAAGGGGTGGAGGAAATAAAGGACTATGCTTTTAACGAGTGCGCTCTGACCGAACTCGTTATTCCGGATTCGGTTCAGAAAATAGGTAAAAAAGCCTTCTACGGTTGCTCGAAACTGGCGAAAGTAGTGTTGGCTGAGGACTTGAAAAACAGTCTCGACAGTTCTGTCTTTGGGGGCTGTTCTTCGGTGCAGTTCTTCCCAAGTGGGGCTTCTGCAGACGAAGCGCCTGCAAACGAGGCTCCGGTAGTTGAGGCGCCTGCCCAGGCTGCAACCGCTACACCTGCTTCCGACGTAGAGGCTGTGGTTACAGGAACTGCAGAGCAGAAACTTTATTATATGGAGGTTTTGTCTGACAATACCTGTGTTATTGTCAACTATAAGGGCGACGAGGCGGTGGTGCGCATTCCGTCGGAACTCCAGAAGGGCGGTAAGCCGTACAAGGTGGTCGAAATTGGCCGATTGGCTTTTGCGAAAAAGAAAACGCCGGGCAAGGTTGTGTGGGCTGAAGAACGCGTCAACCATACCGATGAGATTACCATCACCATTATGCCAGAAGCTGTTGACCCTAACTACAAGGGCTACCAGACTATTCGCGAGGTAGTGGTGCCAGAAGGTGTGAAAACCATATCGGAAGCCGCTTTTTATGGTTGCGAGTGTTTAGAGAAAGTGCAGTTGCCGCAGTCGCTCGAAAAGTTGGGCGAGGGTGCGTTCGCCTTCTGTAAACAGCTCAAGTCGGTCAACCTGCCCGATGCTGTCGGTACTGTTCCTGAACACGCGTTCGAGTATTGCGAAAATATGGAAAGTTTCTGCAGTAAGGGTGTGAAAGAGATTAAGAAGAACGCCTTTACCAAGTGCGAGAAATTGAAGTCGCTGTCGCTTCCACAAAATGTCAATATCGAGCCCGATGCCTTTTTGTGCTGTACATATATGCAGCAGAACAAGGTCGCTGCCGAAGATGCAGCCTGTATGGCCATGTTCCAGATAAAGCCTGTTGACGCCGACACTTGCGCTATAACCGGATTTGAAGGTGAGGGCGACTTGATAATGGTTCCTGCCGAAATACAGAAGAATGGGAAAAACTATAGGGTGGTTACCATTGCAGGATATGCTTTCGCCAAAAAGAAAAAGTTGCAGAAAGTAGTGCTGCCAGCTACTGTTGAGACGATTGCCGACTACGCTTTTGCCAACTCTTCTCTGGTTGAGATTGAAATTCCGTCATCGGTTAAGGAAATCAAGAACTTTGCGTTCGACGAGTGCGCGCAACTCTGTCAGGTAGATTTGCACGAAGGACTGACGGTGCTCGGAAAGAATGCCTTCTCGGCATGTACCTCGCTCAAGAGGGTAAACCTGCCAAACAGCCTCAAGTCTGTTCCTGCCAACGCTTTCTTCAAGTGTTCTGCGCTTGAACAGGTTGAGTTGCCGGCCGACTTGGAATCGATTGAAAGCGGCGCTTTTGCCAGCTGTACGAGCCTCGAACACATCGATTTGCCTAAACATGTTGGCAAAATTGCATCGAACGCCTTCTATGAAACCAAGTGCCTGGTCGACGATCGCGATTTTATGGAACTAGATGCGGAGACCTGTTCGCTGACTTCCTATACGCCTAAGGGCACAAGTGTTACAATTCAAGACGAAGTGTACCTCAAGGGCACCCTGCACAAAGTGGTGACTATTGGCGACTATGTCTTCGCCGAGAAGAAGATAGAGGCGGTAGCACTGCCTGCTTTTGTTGAAAACATAGGCCGTTCGGCTTTTAGTAACTGCAAGAACCTTTCGCTGGTTTCGGTTCCTCCTACGCTTAAAACAGTGGGCGAACTTGCCTTTGCTGCGTGCGAGTCGCTAAAGGAAATCTGCCTGCCGGAAAGTGTGACTGTTATTATGGACAAAGCCTTTAGTGGCTGTACGAAACTTGAAAAAGCTGCGGTTCCGGGTGTCAAAGAGTTTAAGAAGCGGGCCTTTGCCAATTGCAGCCAGTTGAAAACGCTGGTCGGACTGCAAAGTAGTGCAATAATGGGTGAGGATGCGTTCTTCAACTGTAAGTCGATTGATTTCGCGGCCTCGGCTGGCGGTTCAGGTGCGGGTGCCTCTGTCGTTATGTTGGAAATGAAGACTATCGACAATTATACCTGTGCCATTTCGGGCTATAAGGGTGAGGGCGATGTTGAGGTTCCTGCTGAAATGCAGAAAGATGGGAAGCCGTACAAGGTGGTGAAGATTAACAGTTACGCCTTTGCCAAGAGCAAGAAGTTGCGCAAGGTTGTACTACCCGATACGGTGGAGTGTATTGGCGATTATGCCTTCTCGGAGTCTACGCTGACCGAAATCGTTATTCCGTCTTCTGTCAAGGAAATACAGACTCGGGCGTTCGACGACTGTACCCAGTTGGTGAAGGTGTCTTTCTCGGCGGGTCTCGGTCGTTTGCGTAATTCCGCTTTCTCGGGTTGCTCTAGTCTTGAAAGCATTACTTTACCAGAGGGGCTGAAGAACATCGAGGAAAGCACGTTCTCAAATTGTAAGAAGCTGGCCGAGGTCTGCTTGCCGGCTTCCATCGAAAAAATTGAAGGCAGTGCCTTTAACCGCTGTCAGAATTTGAACAAGATAAATTTGGGCAACCAAATCTACTATATCAGCGAAAGCGCTTTCGAAGATTCGCCACTCGATGGCGTCTGCCGTAAATTCGAAGTGTTAGACGGTGGCACCTGCGCGGTTGTCCGTTACGGTTCTGTTGGAACACTGGAAGTTCCTGCCGAAGTGGTGTTGGAAGGAACTCCGCACAAGGTGGTCCGCATCGGTAGAGGGGCATTCTCGTACAAGCACATGGAAAAGGCCGTGTTGCCGGCTACCATCGAGGTCATCGACGACGAGGCTTTCGAAAATTGTCGCGAACTGCGTGAGGTAGAGTTCCCCGACGGTTTGAAGGAGATTGGCAGTCGTGCTTTCTACGATTGTTGCAGTCTGGAGCGTATTACTCTGCCCGAATCGGTTGAAAAAGTTGGAGAAATGGCCTTTGCCCAGTGTGAGAATCTGGCCGAGGTATCCGCTTCCGACAATATCGAGTACGGTGACGACGTCTTTATCAATTGCCCTAAACTAGAGGCAGAAGAAGAGGCTGCTGAGGAGGAAGAGTCCGCTTCTGAGGAAACTATTACCAAGGAAGAGGAACAGGACGGTGAGGCCGGTGATTCTGAAAAACAAGACGATTTTAAGATCGGTGGCCCTATTGTGAGAAGAATCTGTCTTGACGACATTGGCATTACGGAAGAAAATTGCGTAGAAAATGCCGAAAGATTGTTGCGACCTGTATACAACTTGCCTGAAGGTGAAGAAGCGATGAGGATTGCTGAACTAGTTATGACGGCCAAGGCACTGGAATCTGCCAGCCAGAAGGGCAATACGGCCGCTACTTATTTCCTGGCTAAGTTCTACATTAATGGCTTTGGTGTTAGCCTAAATAAGGAAAAAGCCATCTTCTTGTTGAAGGATGCGGCCAATAAGCAGGAACCGCGGGCACAGAATGAATTGGCATTCATCTATGGTTCGGGCGATGGAGTTGAGAAGGATGAAGATATGATGGTGGAATTGTTCACCCAATCGGCCAATAACGGCTATGCTGCCGCACAATTCAACCTCGGCTCTTGCTATTTTAACGGCAGAGTTGTGGAATGCGACGATAAGAAGGCGTTTGAGTGGTTCGAAAAGGCCGCTGATCAAGATTATGCTCCGGCCCAGTTCTATGTGGGACATTGCTACCAACACGGCCGTGGCGTAAGAATTGACCGGAGCGAAGCGGTTGACTGGTATACCAAGGCGGCTGAAAACGGATATATATCTGCACAATATGTTCTCGGAAACTGCTACTTGTATGGTAGGGGTGTCGATGCAAATGTAAATATTGCTGCCGAATGGTTCCTGAAGGCAGCCGAAAACGGACACTCAAAGGCGAGAATCCAAATTGGAAAAATGCTTATGAAAGACCAACGTGACGAAGAGACCAAAGAGTCTGCTTTCGATTGGTTCAAACAAGCTGCTGAAGAAAACGAGGAGGCAGAGGCCCAGTACTATGTCGGCTACTGCTACTTAGAGGGCTTCGGTGTCGATAAAGACGAGGAAGAGGCTGCCGAGTGGTTCGAAAAAGCGGCCGACCAGGGTTACGTCACTGCACAGGTGACTCTGGGGTGGCAGTATATGACTGGTACGGGTGTTGACGAAGATAAGGAGAGGGCATTTGAACTCTTTGATTTAGCTGCCAACCAAAACAACGCCCAAGCGCAGTTCTACATGGGTTGGTGCTATGGCAACGGCGAAGGTGTTGACCAAGACTACCATATGGCGGTTCAGTGGTTCAAGAAGGCGCTGGAGAATGGGTATGAAGATGCCAGAACACAGCTCGAATTCTACGCTACTAGGGCGGAACAACAGGACGAGAATGCGCAGGCTGACGATGACGACGATGTGCCTAATAGTATAGACGAGTGCTTTGCGAAAGGTGCCGAGGCCATGTCTTCCGGCAAACAAAAACTGGCTGTTGCCTGCCTTAGCCGTGCTGCCGAAGCGGGGCACACCCAGGCCCAATTCTATTTGGCTACCTTCTACGATTCTGGTACAGGTGTCAAACAAGACTTCCAGAAGTCGTTGGAGTTGTACACTAAGAGTGCCGAAGGGGGATTCTATATGTCGCAGTTCTCGTTAGGCCAGCGTTACGAATTAGGAATGTATGGTGTAGAGCAAAACTATGCGGAAGCTGCCAAGTGGTACGAGATGACGGTTTCTATACTGCCTGCTGTTAAACTACGCCTCGGAATAGCGTACTTCCACCTCCATAAATACGCTGAAGCGGTGAAGATGTTGGAAAGCGCGCCTGATTTAGAAAGCAATGAAGATGCGTTGAACATTTTGGTCGAGTGTTATGAAAACGGACTAGGCGTTCAGAAAAATCAGGAAAAGGCAGATTATTACAACAGCAAACTGTAAGCTATTGGTGAAATTATAACGGACAGAGTTCCGCTATTTTCTAACATTCCTGCTGCTATTACGGCAGTATAATAAAGAAGAGGATGAACCTTTAGGTGTGGTGTGAAAAACGAAACACACTCGCCTACGTGGTTCATCCTCTTTTTATTTTGTTCATTTATCCAGCTTGAAACGTCAGTCGCCTCCATTCTGGTGGCGTTTTTCCGTCAGGTCATAGAAAAACATTTACTATTGCTACGGCGCTGTATAGGGGTATTGAGAAAAACAGAGAGAGGATGCGCCGTGGTAACGCATCCTCTCCTTTTTTCGTAATAAAGCAGTTTCTGATTCTTATTTGATTTTTACCGATACCGCACAAATCTGTTGCCAGCCAGCACGGTCAGTAACTCGAATTAAGAAATGGTAGTCGCCCGTGTCTATATCTTCAGGAATCGGAATCTCCAGCTGTGGAGAATAGGTGGTCTGTCCACTTGGTATGCTGAAGTCTTCGTTGAAGATCCACGGATGCAGTGCCTTCTTGTTGGGTTCCATTTCGCATTCTACCGACGAGGTGCTGTGGGTGTGGTGGTCGAAGTTGTGGTGGACCTCAATGTTGAATGCACCCAGTTCGGTGTCGTCGGTAAATACATAGGTAAACGGAATGGTTCCGCCGCGCTCGTAAATCTGGCAGTTGCTCGGACTGGCTTCTTCTGATCCTGATGTAATAACAGGGTATTCCATGTCCTTCGATTCACTATCGCTCGAGTCGTTGCACGCACCAAGTGCCAGCAACGGCAAAAGAATCAAAAAGTTGTACTTCATTATCGGTCTTGTTTTAATACTTCATTTAATCGTCGTTGTCATCATCGCCACCTTCTGCAAGCTCAACGTGTTTTTCGGCTGTGGTTTGCTGGCCGAGGTTGTCAGTTACAGTAAAGTGAAGGTGGTATTCGCCCAGTGGAGCAGATTCAGGAATGTCGATGTGTTCGTGGAACTCGATGTTGCGTACACCGATATATTTACCCTCGGTGTAGCTTTTTTCTATTTCAAACGAGCCTTTGCCTTCTTGGTGAATCTCAATATCAATCCGTTTGATGCCAGCTTCGGCTACAACGTTGGCTTCGAGGTGCATATCGCTGCCCGGATGTGCCACACCCGAATTTGCATGTCCAACCTCGGTTAGTGTGACAACGGGTTTCTTGAAGTTTACTTCCTGATTGTCGTCGTCGTCATCGCTACATGCGGTTAAACCAATAAATAAAGTGCTGACGAAAGCCAAAAGTAGGCTGCTGTATTTCAATTTGTTCATTTTGTTTTTGTTTAAATGGGTTGTTTTAAAATTCCACTCCCAGCATCATCGAGAAGTCTCGTCCCGGTTCTGGCACGTCTATGAGCCTGTAGTAGCTGGTGTGGTCGTAGTAACGCTGGTTAAGCAGGTTGTTGACGTGGAACACTACGTTGAGCGTCGTGTTCTTCAGTTTTATTTTGTCTCCTGCCGATAGGGCAAGCGTACAGTGCCCGTCTGTTACCTTTTCTGGAGGCACTATCTCGTCTTGGCGGCCAACAATGCGGGTGTCGGCGCCTATATAGGCTTTGCCTAACAGCTTGAACTCGTATTTGAGGCCTACACTGGCCGTCCATGGTGGACTAAAGGGCAGTGTATAGCCCTTCTTGTCGCCCGACAGTTGCTCGGCGTAGAGGTATTCGCCCTGCACATTTGCCTGCCAGTGGCGCGAAATGTGGTATTTGAGTTGGGCTTCTAGTCCGTAGCGCAAGACGGCCGCCTGAATATAGTGGTAGAGCTGCAGTCCTTCCACATATTGCGGTGTCGGGTTCAAATAGATGTAGTTGGGGAAGTAGTTCAGGTAGGGATCGACCTGAATTTCCAACACGTCTGTGTTCCTGCTGATGCCGGCGTCTAACTGGTAAGAGGTTTCCGGATCGAGTTCGGCATTTCCACGTTCGTACCTGAATACATGGTAGTTGATGCCGTTGACACCCAGTTCTTTCGGAATAGGTACACGGAAGCTCTTTCCAATGTTGGCCTTGAAGTTCCACTTTCCGCAGGTCTGGTTAATGCCCACCGACCAGTTCAGGCTGTGGAATTCGCGCCATAGCTCGTTAGAGCGCTTTACGAAAGTGGTGTCGCCGTTCACGGGGGTCTCGTACCAGTCGGAATAACTGTGGATGTGGGTTTTCGCATAATCGAACCGGATTCCGGCGTTTACTGTAAGATTATCGTTGACGGAGTACCGGTCCATTACGTAACCGCCCAGATTCATGGTCTCGAAGTCTGGTATGATGAAGCCCCAGCCGCCTATGCGGTTGTATTGGTATTCGCCACTGATGCCAGTTTGCAGGGTGTTCTTCCCGATTTCCCGTTTCAGCATAATGTTGGCCGTATAAGTGTTCTTGTCGAAACGGCGTTCCATTGTTCCGTCGGGTTGTGGCATATAGCCGTGGCTGATGGGTTCTGAATGCTCTTCGCGCAGGTTGTTTTGGAAGGCCAGGTCGGCCTGTACCGAGAAGTCGTCGTATTCCCACAGCGACTGGTTGGCCACTTTCAGGTGGTTGACCCACTGGTAGGGTAGGTCAATATCGCGCTTCGAGTGGTCGTAGTCGATGTCCGATAGTCTGACTTCCAAACCGTGCGCATTGGCGAAGAATCCGTTTTTCGCATAGGTGTCCGACACATGCAGACTAGTGCGGAAGTTGTAGCTCGAATAGCCCAGCAAAACGCTACCGTCGCACTCCTTACCCGCAGTATTGCGCAGGCGCTGGTCGTTCAACTTTATCCAGTACGAGTAGTATTGGATGCTGTCGGTCGGCACCTTGTAGTCGGCATAGTCGGTGTAAGTGGCGTTCACACGGTAGTAGAATCGCTTGTGTTTACCGCCCAGTTTGGCAGAGGCACCCCAGAGGTTGTTGTTGGTATGACCGAACAGTTGGACGGCACCCTCCATTTTCTTGGTTGGCACCTGGTTGGTGTAGAGGCTCAGCACGCCGCCAATGGCATCGCTTCCGTAGAGCAGAGCGGCAGGTCCCTTTATGACCTCGGCGCGCTCAACCGAGAACTGGTCTATCTCCAGTCCGTGGTCGTCGCCCCACTGCTGTCCTTCGTGCTTGATGCCGTTCTCGGTAATAACCAAACGGTTGAACCCCAACCCCCTGATGATGGGTTTCGACTGGCTCGAGCCTATCGACATGGCTTTCACACCAGGTATCTGTTCCAGCGTTTGCACAAGGCTACCGGAAAAGTTCTCGTTCAAGAACTCGTGGCCGACTGTCACGGCAGGAGTTGAGCTGACGCGCTGTAACTCGTTGTCGTGTTGGGCCGATACGGTAATCGTTTCCAGGGTCGACGTCTCGTCGTCTCCTGTTGCCCCTGTTGTGTCGGCTATCTCAACTTGTGGGGTAGCCGTCTGGGGGCTTGGTGTGTTGTCGTTGGCTGCAAGCAGTAGCGAACCTGCTGCCAGTATGTCTATCAGTATCATACGTCCTCTTTTTGACCTATATAATAAGATGGTGTTTCCTTTATTTAAACTGGTGGTGCTCTTGACCGGGTGGAACCTTGTGTTCCTAATTCCGCTTTTTGTGCTTTCGCAGGTGGCGGTATGTTTGCCGGTCTCTTTTTTATGATGTCCACGAGAGACTGCCCTATGAGGTAGGACTGGTGTCCTACCTGACAGAGCAGGCAGTCGTGTTTCGTCACGTTGCCTTCGCAGTAGTGCCCCGTATGTTTGTTATGACTAACACATTCGTCACATTTATCAAAACTGCGGTTTTCTTGTTGGTGCGTATGAAACGACACACAGACTAGAAAGAACAGGAATACGGGAAATAGTATTTGAACGGCAATGTGGCGTTTCTTTTTAATTCGCGACATTGTGGTTGTTGGCTTTGGGTTGGAAATATGCGCATGCGCAGTTGTTCCCAACACCAGTAACCTCTGTATGGCGTATACAGAAGCCTTTGATTTTTGTGGATTTTTAGATTCTTTTTTGTTTTAGTTTCTCAGCTTTTCCCAGTCGTTTTTTCCTTCCATGTTGTGGGGACGCTGCTCGTTTCCTGCCATAGTTGTAAAGGGGTAGGGCGGCCTACCTGTCAACAGACCTTTGAATGTGTCGGTGTGTTGCTTTGGTGGCCTCGGGCAGTAATGGTTGTCGATATCAAATTGAGGTGTGCTTGAACGATACACCCTATAGTAAAGATAGGACAACACCCCGTAACGTAAATGGGCGGGGACAACAGACTTTGGGTAACCCTCTGGTTACAGCAGGGTTAAGCTAGAGAATAGGTTTTAGGTGCAGGTGGTGCGCGTAAACAAACAACACGACAGCTTTTGACTACAATTGCGCATTTTTTGGCAACGGCCCTGGTGCTGCTGATGTTGTTAGACAGAATGATAGACGCAGCCGCAACAGCCAGCATCGGTAACGATAGGAACTGGCAGAATAGGCAGTCGTGCGTTATGTTGGTTTGCTGAAGGTGACCATGGCACTGGTGGTTTTTACAGTCAATACACTCGGTGTCGGTGGTGTTCAGTTCCTCTTCATGGGTATGGACAGAAGAGAACATGAGCATAGGGACGAATACTAGTAGCAGTATCCACGATGCAATATTTCTCTTCACTTCCAGTTTCATGCTACAAAATTACAAAATTTATGGATTCTTGTTTTTCTTTTCCACTATTTTGTGCTCTTCTTTTATCAGATGTCGTGTTTTGTTTTTTCAACTAACTATATCCATATACATTAAAGAAACTCCGCAAGGATCCGTGCCTTGCGGAGTTTCTTGTTATTGTCGGTTCCTTTTATTTTGAGACGGCGCGGATGTTCAAGCCAAGGAAGCGGTTGAGGTTGCTCCAGCTGATAAGGGAGTGGTCGAAATAGAGGAAGAACACGTTGGTTGGCAGGTAGTCGTAGGTTGTCGATGCCCAGTAGTTCCCAAAGTCGTTTGCAAGGAAGAGGTCCAGTCCGTCGTAGCGGCCGGCGGCTGGCAGGAAGATGGTGTTGCCGTTGGTTTTCGACTTGCCGTACATTCCCGACACGTTGGTCCCGTTAAAGTCGACCATCCAAGTCCATGTGCAGCCGTCAAGCAGTTCGCGTTGTTCCGAGGAGGTTGGCATTCGCCAGGTGCCGCCCCAATTTACAGCGGCTGCGTCATCTTCAGGGTCTAGCACGTTTTTGTCGTCTTTGAGGCCGTATGTGGCTGTGTCGCTGTACTTGGTTAGCTGTGTCGAGCTGCCGTTCTTGCACCATTTATAGGTGTCCCAGCTGTAGCTGTCCTTGGGTTCGGTCTCCCCCCAGGCATAATAGTCGCCGTAATCGGTAGGTTTCTCGGCTCCCAGGTTGTAGGTGGCCCATTTGAGACCGCTTTGCAGACCCAGGTCCACATAGGTGTAGGTGCCGACTTTTCCGCTGACAGAAACGTCGTTTTCCACCACTTTTTCTTCATAGTACACCTCTTCTACATCATCAACGTCGTAGCGTGTCACCACACCGTTCTTCTGTTTTACACACATGTTTGTTGCTGCATTTGCACTAAATGCCAGCGCTGCAATTGCCAATACTGAAAGTAAAGATTTCTTCATAATACTCAGATTTTAAGGTTTGTTACTTACGGATTAGTTTGAATGAATTTTCACCAACAGTCAGCACATACACGCCCTGCTGGTTGGGTAGCGCAATGGTGGCGGCACCCTGTACGTCGGTTTTTGCGGTGGCTATGGTGGCGCCGTTGGCACTTACCAACACCACCTTGCTCTGGGCGGAAGCATTTTCAATTGCTACTGTGTTGTTGCTAACACTGATGTAAAGCTGGTTGTTGTCCGTCTTTTCGGCAATAGTCAGGTCGCTTTCTGTAAAATGGTAGTTTTTCACGCCGTCAATGGCATAGCTGGTTGTGGCATTGCCATTCACCACCAGGTTGCCGTCTTTGTAGGTCACCACCGGATTGTCGGCAAGCAGGAAACTGTACTTGTCTCCGCTTTTCTGCTCCACCGTCATGTACAGTGCCGAGGCGTTTGCACCTAGAACACCGCAGGTCAGGCCAAGCATGGCTGCTAGTTTTTTTATCATAATCTTTATTTTTAGAATTTAGAATAGAATTTTCCTTTCTTCTGTTACCTCAGGTTGTGGGGGTTCGTTGCTTGCCGTTGACGGAGCAACTTGCCTCTGTTTTTGCTTTTGTTATGTGGAGGGTAACTGGCAAACAGTTCAGTTATCTATCTCTATCCGCTTACAACGTTGAATTGAAAATACGGTTCTTAATAGCTTATTTTGAGTTTACAATGCTAATATAGCAGATTAAATTTGTATATCAAATTTTTCAATCGGTTATTTTTCCTGCCCGTAAGAAAATCTTCCACTTTTTTGTGTAGAATCTACTTTTCTTCTTCCTCTGTGTAGTTGCGGTAGGCGTTTTCGATGTGCTCTTTAAGCCGTTTTACCAGAATACGGGGAGTTTTTACAACAATGCCGTCGCCGAAACCAAGCAAAACTCTTTCAAGTTCCCAATTCAGGCAGACTTTTATATGGAAGTCGGCCGAACCGTCAGCATGACGCTCCACCAGTGTCTGGCTTACGTGCAGAGGTTTGGTTAGAATGTAGGGCGTGTGCTTTCTGCTGGCCCAGAAGGTTACATTGGCCGGTTGTGTGTTTACACCTTTGGTTACGCCAATAACGTTGTCGTAGTAGGTTGTGAGGTCTGCTATTTTGTTTTCTTCGTAGGCGGTGGTTCTGTCGGTTTCCATCTGCTCAATGCGGTCAAGTGCCAGGTTTAGCAACTGGTTTTTGCCTGTTTTCTTTCCAACGACGAACCAGCGGTTGTTGTACTCCTTCAGTATATAGGGGTTGAACGAGATGAAGTCGGGTAGTAGCGCTTTGAAAGACTTGTATTTGATGTTGAGCACTTTTTTGTCCAAAATGGCCTGGTGTATCGGCGTCAGATAGTCCAGACCTTTTAGTGAGTCGTTCTTGTCGAAGAAGATGACGGGTGTTGATTTGTGGCAGATGGCGGACACATGTGCGTCGAGTCGGTTGATGATGCTTTCCAATTCGCCGAACTGCGAGAATCCGCTCAACTGCTTAATGATGTTGACCGCCTCGGTCACCTGTTTCATGTCTTGTTCGTTGACGGGGGCGTTGGTGATGCTGTAGTCGGGGTCCTCATACGTGTAGTACTTGTGGTCGTACACCACAATAGGGGCGTTGTAGCCCATTTTCTCGCTACGCATGTTTTGCAGGTCTAGCTGTATGGTTCTGCGGCTGATGCCGTTATAGTTTCCCTCGTATTCGGCCAGTGCGTCGGCACAGGCTTCCATCAGGTTTTCCAATGTCCATTTCCGGCCCCTGTTTCGTAGGCAGTTATCGATGGTTTTATAGCGTATAAGTGCGTTTCTACTGGCTGGCATAACTTTTTTTCGTCAAAAATATCAAAAAATTATAACTGCGCAAATACATTGCGCACTCGCTTCAGAACTTTGTCGTGTAAACAAACAAAAACAGTATTTATTATGAAAGAAGTAACAGGAAAGTACAACACCGCCAAGGTGTTTACCGACACGGTCGATGAAAATTCGTTGAATCAGATTCTTTTGCTCTGTAATCAGGAATTTACCGAGGGCGCTAAAATTAGACTCATGCCCGATGTGCATGCGGGGGCTGGATGTACCATTGGAACTACTATGACCATCAGAGACAAGATTGTTCCCAACCTGGTTGGGGTGGATATAGGTTGCGGTATGGAGACGTTGGTGTTGAAGGCGGACTCTGAAATTAGCCAGAATTTCAATCCTGCCCAACTCGATAAGTGTGTGCATAAGTGCATCCCTTCTGGTTTTGAAATTAACAAAGTTCCCCATAAATATGCCAGTTTGGTAGATTGGGACAGTGTTAAAGGGAACTTCACCAAGAAGAAGGCGATTCTGAGTATGGGAACACTGGGTGGCGGTAACCATTTTATTGAGGCGGACCGTGACGATGAGGGAAATATCTACATTGTGGTTCACTCGGGTAGCCGTCATGCGGGACTAGAAATTGCGAACTACTACCAAGAGGAGGCGTGGAAGCAGATGAACTGTAAACAGAAGAGCGATGTCGGAGCCCTGATTCAGCAGTTGAAGGAGGAAGGACGTTTCTCGGAAATACAGCCTAAGCTAGAGGAACTGAATGCCCAGATTCTTACGGCTGTGCCGCCAGAACTGGCCTACGTCAGCGGTTACCTCTTCGACGACTACATCAACGATATGCGCATTATGCAGCATTTCGCCGCCCTGAACAGGAAGGCGATGATGGACGTGATTATGGTAGGATTGAGAATTGGTCCTGACGATATTAAGGAACAGTTTACCACTATCCACAACTATATCGATACCGATAATATGATTTTGAGGAAGGGTGCGGTCAGTGCCAAGAAGGGCGAAAAACTACTTATTCCGATTAATATGAGAGACGGTAGTCTGGTTTGTGTGGGAAAGGGTAACGAAGACTGGAACTGCTCGGCCCCACATGGCGCTGGCCGTATTATGAGCAGGAACCGTGCCAGAATGGAGCTAGACTTGGAGGAGTTCAAGGCCGAAATGGCGGGTATATACTCCACGACGGTCAATAAAGACACCATCGACGAGGCTCCAATGGCCTACAAGACGATGGACGATATTGTAGCCAACATTTCTCCAACCGCCGACATCCTTAAAATCATTAAGCCGATCTACAATTTCAAGGCGGCTGAAGAGTCCTCGTGGAAGAAGAGAAGGAACTAGCCGTCCTACTGTTCGTATATTATGGCTTGGGGGCATTGCCGGGAGCCAGGTTGAGAAACGTGTCTCGTTTCTTATTCCTGCCTTATCCCGTGCAGTGCCCTCAATTTTTGTGCTAGGTCGTCGTAGTCCTTCCGCATGGTGGTGTCGTCGTAGGCGCGCTGGTTCAGTTGGTTGAGCTTTGTTTTTAGTTTTTGTGGTATGGCTACTTTAAACTCCTTACAAATGGCATACTCGACAAGTGCATCGACTTTGCCTGAATGGTGTCCGGGTTCGTAAATTTCGAGTGTTGCCTTCCTGTTTTGCTCATGCTCTGCTTCGTTGGTGGCATTTGGAATTCTGGGTGCAAGAAAAGCGACTCCCACAGGAACAATATGCACATTTGTATCACCAAGTCTGGACTTGATAATCTCTCGCATATAATCTGCCCTTCTTTGCGATAACTTCATGTTGAATTCTTCAGAACCTCGTTTCTCGGTGTGCCCCAATATAATGAACAGTTCGTTGGGGTAAGCCGCCACAAACGCTGCCATCTCGTCCATTTGTGTTTCTTGTGCGGGAGAAATGCTGCCGTTAAAATCAAAGAAATGGGTATCCCAGTTCATAACTACATCTGTTTCTTCAACAGCCGGTTGTTGTGCGACAAGGTTTTGTGTCCCCAGTGCTGTAAGCCCCGATACCAGCCCTACAATTCTTACCACATGTCCGGCTTTCTCTTTCAGCCTTAGTTGCTGCTCCAAGAAACTGCGCTCAGCCTCGCAGGCCGGACAGGTTCCCGAACAGATTCCTTTGTGGTTGCAGACCCTCGGCGTGTAGTCAATTCCGTTGGCATCCGCAATCTGGCAACGGATGGCTTTCAGTGTCTCACATATCTTCTTGCCTCGTGTTTCCATAAGTAAACGATAAACAGTTTGTTGCAGGTGTTATACCTTTTGCTTTATGGAGGTAAATATAGATAAAAAATCTATAAGTTGTAGGCTTGCGGTCATAATCCTTTATTGAGTGGCCGACTATTCTTTCTGTTTCGTCTGTTTGCCAATTGTGCCAATTAATTTGTCGAGTAGGGGAACCAAGGCCTTCAGGTCGTCAATCTCCATACCATCATCTACAATAGAGTGCGCCAGACAGTTCGGCACTTCTTTTATCTGCTCTTCCAGTCTTTTCCCTTCGTTTGTTAGCGAAACAATGCATTTGCGGCTGTCGGCTTTGCTCTTCTGGCGGATAATCAGCCCTTGTTTCTCCATGCGTTGTAGAATGGGGGTGACCGTGTTGGTCTCTAAGAGCAGTCTTTCGGTAATGTCGCCCACCACTTGGTTGTCTTTCTCCCACAACAGCATAAGTACCAGGTATTGCGGATAGGTAATACCGAACTTCTTGAAGAAAGGTGTGTAGCTGGCTGTTATCAGCCGTGCTGCCGTGTATAGTCGGAAGCACAGCTGGTTGTCTAGCTTTAACTGTGGGTACATAACGGCCTATTTTTTCAGGTTGTACTTCTCGCAGACGGCTTTGCGCTCCTCTTCGTCTAAAGAGGCTAGGTAGCCCTTCCAACCGGGGCAGAAGCCGATGTGCCACCTCCAGAAGCGGCCTATCAGCGATTTGGGGTTCTTGTCGTATCTGGCGCGTAATTTGCAGTTCGCGCAGGGTTTTGTGTTTGTTGCCATAGTTTATTCTGTTTTAGTTGTTTTTCTGTTTTTCCACCATTTTTTCAACCGGTTTAGTCCTTCGGCTCCTATTATTGTCAAACCAGTGTATTGGAACGTTTTAGCCAGCCCGAAAAAAACGAACCATAGTGCAGCGCGATAGCTGTTTTCCAAATCGAAAAGTAAGGGTAAGAACGCCAATATGTAGCATGGTACACAAAGAGCGAGCACAATTACCCCAGTTTTGAAAGAAAATCTGCTAAGAAATTTTTTTATTTTCTCTTTCAAAGCTTATCCTTTTATTAGTTTGACCACAGCTGACTCTATTTGTTCCGGTGTAACCGTAGGAGCAAACCGTTGGACAACATTGCCCTGACGGTCGACCAAAAATTTCTCGAAATTCCATTTTATGTCGTTTTCCCCGCGGCTTTTACCATTACAAAGCGAACTGATACTTATCATCAAGTTCATAAAGAAGTTGCCACGTCCTTCAGCTTTTTTTGCTGACTCTTTCAGGAAAGTGTATAAAGGGGACTCGTTTGGCCCGTTAACATCAATTTTCTTGAAACGAGGGAATGTAGTGTCGTACTTCAGCGTACAAAACTGGTTGATTTCTTCATCGTTACCTTTTGCCTGTTCCATAAATTGGTTACACGGAAAGTCTAGAACTACAAATCCTGCATCTTTATACTTTCTGTAGAGTTCCTCAAGGGCTTTGTATTGTGGCGTTAACCCGCATCCGGTAGCGGTGTTGACGATTAGCATAACCTGCCCTTTGAACTCGCTCATCGAAACTTCAACATCTTGTTGCTGCTGACGTTTCATTACATTAATCTCGTATATTCCCATAATGAAATAATTTTAATCGTTTACGACTTAGTTTTTTACTATTTTTATTTGTTCATTGCTGAACTTTCACAAATATATAACTTTATTTTTATATCGCACACGATATATTAAAGTATTTTTCAAGAAATGCGTTTTTTCTTACAATCTATTCAATCCATACGTCTACTTTGGTAATATCGTCTAGATGCTTCATGTCGTTTGGAATGAAAGCAGAGAAGCCGGATAACAACAAATCTCTTGTGTTGACTACGACACCGTCTGTATAGACGAACATAGACTCAATAACAGGTAGTTCATAGAAATGAGTTGGTTGATGATCACATTTGTGTAAATGTTGGCAGAAATACGTATTCCTAATATCTTTTTTCCTCTGTTTACCCTCTTCTCCATTTTCGGGATTATTGCCCGTCAGACTCCGAAATAGTTTTTCCCCTTTTTTCTTTGACCCATACATATATTTGATCATATCATATACAAGGAAGTCATCTAAAAGGAAGATATGATACTTCCCCTCCTTTTCTGAAGATTCGTAATATGGAATGGTAGTCGATATATGAGCTATTTTCCCTAAGGGACCAAAAGAGAGAAGTGGAATATCGTCGTACATTTTTTTTAGATAAACAAATGAATCGTTGCAGTAGTAGGTGTCTATATAGTGTGGTAAGAAACAGGGGTGTGGTGCTGTGGTTATATTGTTGTAGTGCTCTATCATGTCGTTTATACTAGATATGTATTCGCTTTTATTAACCTTATTGGCGATTAAGCTGTCTCTTTCATGAATTAATTGACTGTTTCTAATTGAATCAGTATAGTCCAGCCATTGATAAAACAACTGTACCTTTCGGCTTAAAGGGTCTGAACTGTGTTTCTCCATTTCGTCTCTCGATTTGTTTTTCCAGATACGCGTAAAAGCATTTAATTCATCTATATCTGGATTAAATCGGATGAATGGGGTGTATTTCTCTTTTAACGGCAAAAACAAGGTGTCATTTGGGGTAAAGGCATTTACAAAACACTCGGTAAAAAAGTCGTAGTCAGAAATATTATACGTCGGTAGCCATTTAAGCATGTCGTTTATCTTATGATATGACCAAAGATTGTTAAGATTCATCAGTGTGCGATAAAAAACACTTAGAGTATTAGAGTCTGGTTTTACGGTTAAGAAACTGTCGGCCATATTTGACAAAGAATTCTGATAGGCCTTCTTCTTCGATATTTCCTCTGTTTCAGAAATAGGCATAGTTAATTCCTCTTCATCAGTTTCCTGTTGAACAGTCTCCTTTTTGAGTTCTGATTTGTCGTTGTGCTGTGGTGTAGCTATTTGAAAGGAAAAGAGAAGAAGTAAGAGAATAGTAACGGTTTTATGGGTCAGATGTTTCATATAAGAATGAGAGTAACGTGCTTATTTTCGCAGGTGCGTCTAATGTATTTGTGTTTTTTATTTGCCTGTGGCAGATGTTTGATAATGCAAAAATAACCTTAAAGTAGAATATTTGACTGTTATTGCAGTAAAATCTGCGGTTACTATTATTTTTGCAGTGTGTTCTGTTAATTAGAATAGACGATTATTATGAAAACCTTTAATGTTATTTCTGCGTGTGTGCTTGTTTCAATTATGAGCTCATGCAGTTCAGTTACTGGACTTAAAAACATGGCCGATTGTAAATTCAAGTTTCAAAGTGTATCTGACGTCAAGCTTGGATCTATTGACCTGACGAACAAGAAGAGTTATAAAAACTTGAAATTTGCCGATGTGGCCCAGTTAATGTCCGATTACGCCAACAAGCAGATGATGCTTGATATGACTGTGAACATGAAGGTGAAAAATCCGAACGACCAAATAGCCCAACTCGATGGTATGGACTACATTTTGTGGATTGACGACCAACAGATGGCTGAAGGTGTAACTAAAAATAAAATTAAAATTGAGGCTAAATCGGAGAGTAATGTGGCGTTGCCTGTCACAATGAACATCTACGAATCGTTGAAAGGTAAGAAACTGGAGACGATGGCTCAATTTGCTTTTGGTTTGGCTACTGAAAATGCCGATGCTAGCCGTGTGAAGGTTTCAATCAAACCGTTTTTCACTTTCGGAAACGATACCGTACGCTTCCCATCGTACATTACCGTTGGCGGCGACCAGATAATGCCTAAAAAGTAGAATTAAAATTTATTCTTATGGATTTTAAAGAAACCACCTTAGGCTATATTGAGTGGAACGGCTGTTACCTGATGCTCTACCGCAATAAGAAGAACAACGACCCAAACGAAGGCAAGTGGATTGGAATTGGTGGACATATTGAAAAAGGGGAAACTCCCGACGACTGTTTCGTAAGGGAGGTCCGTGAGGAAACTGGAATAGTCCTCGACAGTTTCACCAAGAGGGGTGTGGTAGACTTTATCTCCGACACTGCAGACAACGAGCGGATGCACCTCTATACGGCCTCTGTCGACTCGTCGTTTTTTTCCGACTGCAACGAGGGTACCCTAAAATGGATTCCTAAGGAAGAAATTCTGCAACTCAATTTGTGGGAAGGCGACAAGCATTTCCTTACCCCTTTAATCAATGGCGACTCCAATATCCGTCTTCGTCTGGTATACGAGGGTTGGACATTGGTTAAGGTTGAAAAATGTCCCTAATCTTCCAGACGGTGGTAATGGCAGAACATAAGTTTTCCTTCTGCATCGCGTAAATGGAAGCCGTTCCCTTCGCAATAGCGGAACATTTTGCAGTCGGCACATTCGCCAGTCTTCATCCAGCTGCGGTCGCGGAACACTTGGTACCTATTGGTCCAAACATCCCAAAGGTCGTCTTTATAGATGTTGCCTTGGCTGTAGTTGGCCCTTATGCTCGGGCAGGCGCCGATGCTTCCGTCTGCTAGTATTGAGCAGACTTTCTTGCCGGCCTGGCAGTCGAAGAAATGGTCTCTGACCTCTAGTTCGTAGCCTCCTAAAAACCCCTCACAGCCGTAGTTGACTTTAATGCGCCCTTCATTGTTAGTGGCCGCAATAAACTTCATCAGGTCGGTAAACTGCCGGTTGTTTAGCTGCAGTTCAGGTTCTTGGGCACCTCTGCCAACAGGGAAGACGGTGAATATTCGCCATTTTTTCAAGCCTAAGCCAATCAAGAATTCTTTAAACTCATTTAGTGAATCGAAGTTCCGTTGGTTGGCGCATGTTACCACGTCGAAGGCCATAGTGTTGTCGGCAATGATGGTTTTTATTGCCGATACGGCGTGTTGGAATCCGTTGGGTATACGGCGCATCCAGTTGTGTGCTTCTTCAAAACCGTCGAGGCTGATGGTAATGGAGTGCATACCCGCCCTTTTCAACTTCTGGAAGCGTTCGGGGGTCAGCAGTTGTCCATTCGATACCACACCCCATGGAAACTCGCGTTTGTTGAGTTCCAGTCCAACCTCCTCTAAGTCGTTCCTGACTAGGGCCTCGCCGCCGGTGAAGATGATGAAGGTTTTGTGTGGGTCGACATGGGGTTTCAGCGAATCGATGACTCTAAGAAAGTCGGCGGCGGGCATATCTTTACTTTGGGCAGTCGCCTTGCAGTCGCTTCCACAATGGCGGCAAGCGGCATTACAGCGCAGCGTACATTCCCAAAAAAGGACTTTCAAATCGGGCTGAGTGTCTTTTTTTATTCGTCGCACCAGTTCAAGTGCCAGCCTTTTTCTTAGAGATAGCTTTTTTGAAACCATTATTTGTCTTTATTATCTGCCTTATTAAGTACAATGTTAAATTCTTTAGTGGCTGTTCCTATGTTCCAGTCGCTTTTGTTACCAGTAAGGTCCGATGTGTTTATTTCAAAAACTGTGGTGTCGGACTTGTATCCCTCTTTCGATGAAATCATTCGGTAGTTCCTTTTGGTTGGTGAAATAGTTGTTGCAGTCGAAAACTTCCCGTTATCGTCCGATTGTGTGTTTGTTACAATACGGGCGTTGATAACAGAGTCATTTTTTATGGTTATCGACTCAAACGTGATGGTTGCGTTGTCTATACCTTCGCCTTCATTGCTCTTTATTGTTCCTTGGGCTTTGAAAACAGCGTATGGAGATCCATATTCTACTGGAGTGTCGTCTTCGTCGTTGTTGCTACAGCTTTGCAGGTTAATGCCCAGTAAGCTTAACAAAGTGGCGTAAAATGTGGTGTGTTTCATAACATATATGTTTTTTGCTTTTATTTTTCTTCTTCAGGAGCTGAAAGGCTTTCTTCTGGCCCGGAGAATTCAGATGGCGGGCATCCGTATTCGTCTTCCACCACATCGCTAGATCTGTTTTTTCTACAACCCAGTAGCTGTAGCAGGGCTGTATAGATTTTGTTTATAAACTGAATCATATCAAAATGGGAAGAGGTGCCTTTGCCTTAATTGCTGTTGTCGGAATCGTCTTTTTTCAAGGTAATCTTGCACTTTTTCGACACCGTACCATCCGACCAGTTTTTTCCGCCGCTGTAGTCGCTAGCTTCGATTTTCAGGTTAGTGGTGTCGTTCTTGTATCCAAATTTCCGGGTGATTATGCGGAGGTTGTCAGGCTTTAATCCGCAGTAGGTCTCAGATTTGTTGAAGGTGAAATAACCAGAACTGTTTGTTGTGACATCTGCTTTGATATTATAGTCGTCGCCGTAGCCATAGTCTTCTTTTTTATTCCTATTTTTCTCGTAGGTGTTTTCAAGGTCCACCGAAATCTTAGCATCTTCAAGGAGTTCCCCCTTCTCCGACACAACGAGACCTTGAACATTGAAATTGGCATACGGACATCCGTATTCTTCTTCTGTCACATTGCAGCTAGTTAGCTGTAGGCCTAGCAGTGATAGAAGCAAGTTGTAAAATCGGGTAGCTTTCATGGTTGCTGTTTTAAGTTAATAATGGAGACAAAGTTTGTTCTTTTTCTTCAATGTAAATATATAAAAAAAGTAAACAGGAAAAGGGAAAACTCCTGTTTACTTCTCATTATGTCTTTATATTTAGTTACTCGTCCTTATCAATTTCCTTTTTCAAGATGATGATATGTTTCTTTGTTGCGGTACCCTCGTCTCTATCGCCATTACCGCCAATAAATTCTGAGGCGCTTACTCGGAAGTAGTTGGTGTCAGGCTCATATCCCTGTTTAGTGGTAATTATGCGGCAGGTCATCGATTTTGCACCGTATATTTCTTTCTCCGATTCAAATTCACCATATCTGTCGGTGTATTCGGTTGCGTAATGTTCCCGTGTTCGTTCGTAGCGGACGGAATCTACAGGCTCGTAATCCACCTCGTCAATATCGACTCTGGCGTCTCTGATGCCTTTCCCGTTTTCGTCGCAAACAACACCATAGTTTTTGAAGACGGCATACTCAGCTCCGTATTCGCAACTTGGCAACTGTGTACCTACAGCAGCCATCAGGGCCGTGAAAATTCTGGATAGTTTCATGTGTTTTTACTCTTTAGTTGATGTCAGGTTAAGCGTACCCTAAACGTGAACCAAAGATAGTAAATACAGAAAAAGTTTCATACTTTTTTGCAAAAAACTTTCGAAAAAAGCCGCGTTACCCGTTAGTCTGTTAGCACTGTCGCGGGTGACACTGCGCACCGTGCCTGTTTTTATTCTTCAGCATTTAGTGTTACTTTTGCCTGACTAAAAACGAATTTAAGCAAATGGATAAGAAAATTGTGCTGTGGGCTACGCTTAGAAGATTGAAATCGTCTGGCTTTTATGCTTGGGACGAGGCTGACATTGCCTTTGTTAAGGGTGTGGTGGCACAGGCTGACTTCGAAAGTTGCCTACAGTTTGTGACCGACCATTATGTGTCTTACGTTGAGAACAACGACGAGCGTAAGGAGAAAGCTGTTAAGCAGTACGAGGAGCGATGTGGCGATATTGAGGCGTGGTTTGCCAACTACAAGCCTATTCTCGAGGACGATCTCAAGCGGTTAGGGTAGGCGGTCACTTATTTATTCGTCGTCATCGTCGTCCTTTATGCCGTACTTCTCCACCATTGCGCCGAAGTCTTTCTCTATCTGGTCCATAATGGTGTGTGGGTCGTCGCTTTCCGGTAGTGTCGGTTTACCGAAGTGCAGGGTTGCGTTGTAGGGTAGTATCAGAACGCCGCCCTTAGGCAACGATGTTCCCATGCCGGTCATAAACACGGGTACATATTTTAACCCCGGTTTTTGTACCAGCAGGCGCGCAATGCCCGATTTCATCTTGCTCATCTGTTCGGGCTCGCCACGGCTACCTTCAGGAAAGAGGATGAGCGAGTAGCCGTCGTCGATGGCTTTCAGCATGCGGTTCATCGAGTAGTTCGCACCGTCTTCCCTTTTCGAATGGCGGTTAATCAGTAGTGTGTTTATAAAGAAGTTGCTAAGTTTAGCCTTCAGTTTGGTGTTGCCGAAATAGTCTTCCGCGGCAACCGGTTTCACTTTCCACAAAATTTCGCCTGGCAGCGATGTCAGCAGGCTCAGCGTGTCGAGGTGGCTGTTGTGGTTGGCAATGATGACGAACTGCTTCTCATCTTTCAGAAAAGAGCAGTCGGGATATTGTACACCCACAAAGAATTTCAGCACCGGGCGAAACAGCACTTTGTAGGTCAACCGTAGGCAAATGGACTTTAAAAGAGGTTTTTCCATATAATCTCAAAAGGTTGGAATGGTGGATATACCAAGAAATACATTAAATGGAAAAATGCGGGAGCGGTAAACGACAGCGAGTCGATGCGGTCGAATATGCCGCCATGACCGGGTATGGTGTCGCTCATATCCTTTATGCCCTTGTCGCGCTTTATGGCCGACAATACTACGTCGCCCGCAAAGCCGAACACGGCTATCAGGGCACTCGTAAAGATGACCTGCGGGGTTGAAAGCGGGGTCAGGAAGCCAATGAAGTAACCGATTATGGTTGTGCTGATTACGCCGCCGACAAAACCTTCCCACGTCTTGTTCGGACTCACATTCGGCAGTATTTTATGCTTGCCAAAGGTCTTGCCCCACATAAACTGCATAATGTCGTTAATTTCTGTCAGGAAGACGAGGAAGAGTAGCAAGCCCCGGCCGCCTGACGAAAATCCTTCCAAGTCGGGCATTGAGAGCAAGAAGGCCAGATGGCTCAAACCGAATACCGACAGCATCAGCGTCCATTGCAGTTGCGCCATCGATTTGGTAATGCGGTGTGTATCTTGCTTGATGACCAATATTGGAGGCAGTATTAGGAACATGATGACCGGAATGAAAATGATGTAGCCGCCATACCATTTGATGTAGGCCAGAGTGTATTGGATAGGGATGGCCAGAAAGGCCAGTAACAGCGCGCTACGGTCAGACTGACGGAAGTGCAGTACGGAATAGAGCTCGCGGAATGCGAAGAACGACAAGATGCCCAAACAAATGTACGAGGCCAGATTGTTGATGAAGATGGCGCAAATGAAGACGATGATCATTATCCACCAGCTCTTCGTCCTGTTCTCAATCTCTTTCAGGTTCTTCTCTGGGAAAGCCTTTTTGGTGAAAAATAATGCTACGCTGGCTATCAGCAGGGTAACTAGAATAATCGAAATCATCAGTATGACTTCGTTGCTCTGCGATGGAAACAGTTTGCTTAAAAATGTCATCATTGTTTAGGAGTGTGAGTCATTAAACGGAGTCGGTTAATAAGGGTGGCTACCAGGCCTATGTTCATGACGACTAGTGCTACCAGGTACGCAATCTTGTCGTAACCGAACGGAATACAGACAGCGGCTGCCAGCGAGGCAAAAGTCAGCACTGCCATGCGGTGCTGTTTGGCCATCGGGCCGTCGAAATAGTGGTTGTGGGTCTTGTAGGCGCCAATCCAGCGGAAGTAGGCCGTCATTATGGCGTTGAGGGCGGCCAGCCAGCCTAGTTCTACACCTATGCCGCCAACTATGTAGCCTACCGGTACAATGAAGAAGGCATCGGCAAAACGGTCGGGCATATCGTTATAGAGGTCGCCGTTCGGCGAACGCTTGCCGCCCTCTACCGCTACCATCCCGTCGAACAGGTTGCACAGCAACCGGCACTGTACGCAGCCGGCAAACAATATATAGGCAATGTAGGCATTGAAGCCGAAAAAATAGTTGCTTAACAGAAGGGCGCAACCAACCATCGAGAAGAATATGCTCATCAGCGATATAGTGTTGGGTGCTACGTCCCATTGGGTGAGTTTATGGGCTATGGCGTTTGCCCATCCGGTGTTGCGCGATGCTATTTCGCGTCTGCCTTCAACTTCTTGTTTTTCTTGTTCCATGTTGTTGTCTCTTTTTAACAAAACCGAAAGTCTAGTTATGGAGTAATTTACCTAGGTATTGGAAATTTACTATTTCAAGTTCCTTATCGGCTAGATTTCTTTATGCAAAGATAATAGAAAAAATAATATCTGTTTTGTAAGTCACTTTTTAATGGCTGGGTTATGTACTTTGCCAGCCTTGTTTTGTTATTGTTAGGACAAAGTTATAAGGTTCGCCAAAATCTAAAAAGAGCAAAATTACATCGAAATTGAGCAAAAATGCATTAATTGGTACTTTTGCTCCCTGCTATGGTAATGCTAAGTGTTAGTTCCCTACCACCGACTTCACGTTATTCACTACGTAGATGCCTGCTGGCAGTGGCTGTGTGGTGGTTTCACCAGTGCGCATACGCTGGCGCCACACCAGTTGTCCGTTGGCGTTGTAGATGCTGACGGTTTGGTCTTTCAGGCTCTTTATGCTGATGCTTTTCTGTCCCATACCGACTAGAACCGAAGGCTCACTTGCCGTTTCTGCCTGCAGGCTGCTGATGGAGGTCTGTTCGTAGCCCAGACTTTCCATCCATTTGTGGTAGCTGCCGTCCGACTCGTCGCTGATAGGGGTATAGTTGTGTTTTTTCGAGTCGAAACAGAAAGCGAAGCGGTTGCTCAGGTTGTTACCGGCTTTGGCCAGTCCCACAATGCCGTTGGCGGTTGGGGTAGCGCACAGGTTCGACAACACGGTGTTGCTTTTCGTGGCGGGCGACAAGTAGTAGTAGCCGTCGTTTCCAGCCGAGGTTATGGTCCAGAGTTGGTTGTTGCCGCCAGTTGAGTCGGTCCAGCAGAGTTGGTCGCCTTCTATGCCGAGAACGGCATTTGTTTTAGTGTTGACCAAGAGGTACTGTCCTTTCCCGTTGCCGCTGATGCGGAATGTGGTGTTTTGTTGGTCGTCGTCTTCTGTCAGTAAGAATTTTCCACCTTTATCCGAGAAGATTCGGTTGGCGTTTCTCGATAGCAGCACGTATTCTTTCCCCTCTTCAAAGCGGGCTACGCGCCTGTAGCGGTTCAGCCGGTCGAAGAGGCTGAGGTCCCATTCCCCGTAAAAGCGGAGTATTGGGTAGCCCGTGCGCATATCGATAGGCAGCCAGATGTGCCACGATTCGCCCACGTTGGCGTCGCTGAAGTAGTCGCCGCCTTTCCAGCGGTCGCCCATATAGATGTAGGCGTTGTAGAGGTCCGGCACCGCGAAAATGTAGTTGCTCTGCGAGTTGTAGGTCTTGTTGGCGTTGTCGTCGACACACGGATTTCCCAGGTCGTTCCATCCCTCAAATGGCAGTTCGCTCCACGAGGCGTGGGCAGCGTTAGGGTCCCAACCCGTGCAGCCCGAGGTAATGGCAATAAAGCGACCGTGGTATTTGATGACGGCAGGTGCCTCGTATTGTTTTTTTATAAAGATGCGGGCCCAGTTGTTGCTCAAGTCAAGATAGTCGTCGGTCAGCAGGGTGGTGTGCATAGTCATGTTCTCTTCTGCCGAGCCAAAATGGTAGCCTACCCTGTATTCGGGGTCGTAGAGCAGGGTTTGGTCTCGTGAGCCCGATGGCTGTTCGTCGCCCCTCGGACGCATGGTCTTGACAAAGGTATACGGCCCTGTTATCTTATCGCTATAGAGGATGGCCACCCTCGAAGCCGCATAGCCCGAACCGTTTTCCCAGTGTACCCACATAACGTACTGGTTGGTGTTGGGGTTGTACATCACTTTCGGCCGTTCAAGGGTGCGTCCGTAGTTCATATCCTGGTTGTCGTTGCGGAGTGGGGCTTCAGGGCACTGGTAGGCCATGCACTCGTATTTCCAGTTGTAGAGGTCCTTCGAGGTGTAGCACACAATGCCGTTACTTCTAACGGGTGTTTTCCGGTAGTTCTCGCCAAACCAGTAATAGGTGCCGTCTTTATAGAGGACGCAGCCACCGTGTGCGTTAATGTGGTTGCCGTTCTCGTCTAGCCAGTTCACACCCAGACGGGTCGCGCTGCTGCCGTTGCGGAAGGTGGTGTAGGGCTGTTGGTTGAACGCCTTTACACGTACCAGTTGCCAGTAGTGCTTGCCATCGTTGCCGTTTTTGTCGCTGTATACGCCGCTTCCGTCAGTAGTGCCGTCGGTGCCGAGGTATAGGCTGTTCGACGCGAACGCGATGCGGACGTAGACATCTTCGTTAGGGGCGTAGCCAATGTTGAGGTGGCTGCTCTTGGCGTTGGTGTTGTTGGCCAGTGTGGTGTTGTATTCGCCGGTTGCGCTCACGTAGCGGCCCGTCTGCACGTTTTTCAGCGCGTAAGTGCCGTCCGATAGCTGGCTCACGGTAAATTGTTGGGCGGTGCTGTTGGCGGGCTCTTTCAGTTGCAGATTGTCGCCGTTGCAGGTCAGCAGTCGGTTGCCCGCGTGTATTACGTAGTAGGTCTCGCCCTCGGTAAAAGGGGCGTTCCGGCTGGCTTTATAGTCTTTTATGGCGTTTTGTAGCCAAGTGGTGGCTTGGTTTATTTCGCTTTGCAGTTGGCTGTTCTCAAGCAGGTCTTGCGCATCGTCGATGGCGTTTTGCAACACCTGTCTGTTCTGTTTGGTGTAGTTGCCTTCAGCGGTACCCTCTGTGGTGGCAGCCAGTTGGTTCTCGGCTTTCGTTATGGCGGCTTCAAGTCCGTCGGTCACCAGTACGTTGTCTGCGGCTTCGCGCACAAACCAGTAGTGAAGCAGGTCGTTGCCGTTTTTGTCGGAATAGACCGACGAGCCGGGCGCGGTGCCGTCGGTGCCCAGGTAGAGGTTGTTGTCGGCACATTTCAGTTTTAAGAAGTCGCCACCCACCTCTTCTGTACTGAATTGGGCGGTACTGCCAGTGCTGGTAGCGTATTCGGTGTCCCAGGTCCCCGTCTTTGCCACGTTTCTTCCGTTCTTCTTGTTCTTGACGAGCAGATAGTTGCCATTTTTCACAAACTGGAACACTTGGTCGTCGGCAGATTGGAAGGTATGCAGGTTAGGGGTGCCGTCGACCGACGACAATACCAGCCCGCTAGAGTGGAATATGTAGTAACTCTTGTTGGTGTCAATGGCGGCACGGATTGCGGTCGCGCATGCAGTAAAGCATAGTAAAAGGAAGCAACTCTTCAGTAAATTCATAACATTACGGGTGTCTGTAGCGGTGCGCTTCCGCAACCGCCGTGTGTTTTTCTTTGAGAATGCAAACATAACAATAATAGCTGGTTATTAAAAATTTGGCACATTTTTTTTACCACTTTACTGTTGTATTAGATGTCTGTTTATTGCTATATTTGTAAAGAGTTATAAAAGTAGTTTGAATTTTTTTTATGAACACACATTCATTATTTGGTTTAATTAGGGTTGTTTCAGTATTGGTTTTTTCGTCGGGAGCAGTTTTCTCGGTTACTGCGGCCCCTCCTTCAAGCCTCAACGGCTGGAATATGGTGTTTAACGACGAATTCGAAGGAACGAAACTCGACAAGTCGAAATGGAATCCGACTTACAATTGGGGACACACGCACAACCACCGCGCTTACTGCGTGGAGGAGAATGTGTCGGTGGCCGATGGTAAACTTATCATCAAGGGTGAGGCGAAAAGGCATCCCGATGCGCCAGCTACCTGCAAGAGTGGAGATAAAACCTATTCGTTAGACTACACGTCGGGTGCTATCGACACTAGAGGAAAGTTTGAGGTGAAGTACGGCTATATTGAGGGCCGGTTCAAGATGCCGAAACAGTTGGGCACATGGCCTGCTTTCTGGACTTTGCAAGACGGTTGGCCACCTGAAATTGACATCTTCGAGGTGCCACACAGCCGTAACGAGCACCACTACTACCTGCATTATACAAAGACGGACTGGTACGTCCAACACGGGTCTGCATGGGACCACGAGGCTTCGTTCGGTGGCGTGCACAAGGGACCCGATAAGTCGGCCGACTTCCACAACTACGGTATGGAGTGGGACGATAAGTATATGCGCTTTTATTTCGACGACAAGCTGGTAGCTTCGTATAACCGGCCGGCCGAGTTGAGCCAGACGACTGCACAATACATTATTGTAAACCTGGCTATTGGTGGGTGGGCCGAGACTTCGGAAACACCTATACAGGTGACTAGCGGAAATCCGGCCTATCTTGAGTGCGATTGGATCAGGGTCTGGAAGCGGAACGAGGAACCTGCGTTATATACCGACCAGATAAAGTTGATGTCGCTGGAAACCGGCACGTGTCTGCAACCTGACGGCAACAACCTGAAATTGGGCGATTGTGCCGGCGAGGACTCGCGCGCCCAGCTGGTAGACTTGGGAGGTATGTACCGTATTAACTTCGGTGACAAGGTGTTCGAGGTTCCTGACGAGTCGAAGGACGAGGGGCACCGTTTGGGACTTTGGGATTGGAACGGTAAGGCACACCAGCAGGTGGGACTTGCCCGTGTTGACGATATGAGCGGACTGGTTGTGACGATGCAGTTCGCGCATAGCGGCCTCTATGCCCAAACCGATAACGGGGCCTTGAAACAGGATGTAATGCCAGAGTCTGATGCCGCTTATTGGCGGATTCTTCAGGGCGACGAGTTGCCGTCGGGGTTGGCGGTGCCAGCTTTTGTCGATCCAGCATCTGTCTCTTTCACTTCCGGCCGCCTCTATGTCGGTTGTATAGCTGGCAGTAGTTCAGCCACGGTCTCGGTTTATTCGGTTTCGGGTGTCTGTCTGCACCATTCGGTGGTCGGTTCCGAAACACCTTATATTGACCTCGATTTGCCAGAGGGCGTCTACGTGGTGGCTGTAGAGCCTGAAACGGGTGCGCCTACGTGCAGCAAAATTGTAGTCGACAACCATTAACCTTTCTGCAATGCCAGAAATGTTGGCGTAAGTGGAAATGAAAAGAAAACCGCCGCACACTGCTTTGACAGGTGCGGCGGTTTTCTTTGCGATAGTATGTGAAGTAGTTTAGTTCTCTGCTATTGCAACTTCTTTGTCAATATAGATGCGTTTTTCGATGTCGCTGTTCTGACCCAACTCAAGGTTAGTGCTGTTCATATAGTGCATGTTGTATACGTCAAGCGTATAGTTTCTTTTTTCAAAACCTTGCATTACAATGGTATCGCTGTACAAACAGTCGCACTTTGCGTAGTATTTGCTTGAATCTGAAACCTCAACTTTAATTTTGTCGTTGTTAAACGAGGCACTGAGGTAGGTTTTGGCTTCACAATAGAATGCTATATTGCTGACAATCAGTTTCAACTGGTCTTTTTTTGCATCGTAGGCAATGTCGCAATAGGCGTAGATTATGTCATCGCCTTTGTTCAACGAATACGGATTACCCAGACAGTCGCTTTCACCGGTTTTTATTACCTCAGTTGTCTTAGAAACTGGTTTAACTACTGGGGTTTCGTTGTTTTCTTGGTCGTCGTCGCAGGCAATGAATCCGGCTATTGGCAGAATTGCCAATGCCATAGTGAAAATTTTTCTTCTCATATTGTTACTTGATTAAATGAATACTAATTGCAAGTTATGAAATTATTTGATAAGAATCAATAAAATCACTCGAATTCAGTGGATTATGTTTCCAACGGCCGCTTTTATTCCAAGTTTAGGAAAAGTCCGACTGATGTGTCTCGTGCGGACTTTTCCGTTATTTTGGGCTTGGAATCGCTTTAATTTTTTACCAGGCGTCGGGTCACTACTCCGAATGGGGTAGCCATTTTCACATAGTATATACCGTTTGGCAGATTGCTGATGTTGACCTCTTTCCTAGTCTGTTGCAAAACGCGTTCCCCTAGCATGTTGTAGATTTCTACACTATAGACATCACCTGTCAGGTATATGGTATTGGATGCAGGGTTCGGGTAAAATCCAACCGCAGTGTTGCTGTTGTTTTCGGTATGTGTTGATTCTTTCGAAACGATAGAAACAAAGTCAATAAACGCATCGCTTTTGCCGTTGTCAGTCTCCATAACCAGCTGCAGAATGTGTGGATTTGTACCCTTGGCTTCTATTTCCTTGGTAAATTCTTCAGGAGTGTTCGACTTCCAAGTGTAGCTTTCCATTTTTTCTCCGTCGAGGTAGAGCGAGATGCTTGCACTGTTGTTAGCGTCGGCACAACCTTTCAACTTGAACAGGAACGGACCGTTAGCAGGGAAGAGGTTGACGTAGCATTGTGTCAAGTCTTTGTTTGCATAGTATGCCATACCCTCGAAGTTGTCGTGGTACTCCTTGATGTATTGTCCATCTCTGTCGGGCATTTCTTCTGCTTGGATGACCAGTTCTGTTTTCTCCAACATGGTGAAGATGATGCGTTCCTTCACATTGAACGAAACTTCGGCCGAGGTGGCAGTCTCTCCTTTAGCATCGGTTGCCACAATGTAGGCAGTGTGTTCGCCTTTTGTAGGCTGCTCTATCACAAAGGAGTAGGGAGCGTCGGTAGCCGATGCCACTTTCTCACCGTCGAGGTAGAGGTCAACGCTTTGCACTTCTTCTGTAGAATTCACCTTGGTTTCTATTTGCAGATGCTGGTCGGTATAGATTTCCGTGTTTCCAGTCGGAGAGGTGATTCTGGCAGTGAAGTTTGACGTGTTGATTTCAAGAGTGGTGCCGGCCCAGTCTTCAATCCATTTGGCATAGTCGTCTTTCAGCGCATTCTCGCGGATTTTGGTGTCGACCGAGGTGTTGCCCTTCAGGAAACAGTCGATGTACTTCTGGCACGCTGTAGTTTGGCTCGATGCCGCTTGGCAGTGCGAGTGCCCTTTGGCGAAGTTGAAGCCTATACGGTCCTCAATACCCATAGCTTTGTAGATTTCAATGGCCGCCATGGTAGTAGGGTAGCCCGACGGGTCGCCTAGCCAGGTGTAGTCTGGGTTGCCAAGTACCAATACCGCGCGTGGAGCTATCAGGCCGATGAGTTCGTGGTGGTCGTATGGTATTTTAGAGACGTTTGAGTTGAAGTTGTTTTTGAAGCTCTGCATAAACCAAGAGTAGTTGGTGTTGCTGATTTTCTCCACTTCGCCTATCGTTTCCGATATACGCCACGAATTCACACCGCCACCTCCCGATTCTTGGGCGATAGTCAGGGCTACACGTTCGTCGAGAGCACCGCCAAACAGAGCCATTTTACCCGCATACGAGCAACCGGTCAGTCCGATGTGTTTAACATCGGCGTTCAGTTCCTTCTGTAGCAGGAAGATGCCGTCAATCAGGCGGCTTATTCCCCACGACCATGCGCAGTAGTCGCCCGCATTTTTAAGGTCGGGGTACATTTTATAGAAAGGAGCGCCAGTATCTTTATTGCCGCTCATCGAATAGGTGGCCACTTGGTCGTGGTTGAACGGAATTTGGATGCAACCGTTAAAGAGAGAAGAAGACAGGCTTCCGGTCGCACTGTTCATACCAATAATGACGGGGAACGGTCCATTGCCTGAAGGCATAGTCACTTTCGATGTCAGAGTCAGTGTTTTTCCATTTTCTTTCACGGTTACGGTCAGTGTGCCACCCGAATAGGTAGCGGTGACGTCTTTCGGAGGTGCTGGCTTCACGCCAATCTCGTAGTAACCGATTTCGTTGATAATCTCGTTTCGGCGGCATTCCCAATCGTTAAACGAAAGGCAACGGCCACTCCCGTCCGACCATTCAAATGGGTCCGGTAATTTCGATACGCTTTTTAGCTGCGATACAGCTGGAAGAGGTGGCAGTGCGCAGTCGGCACCGCTGTTTTCTACATCGTACACAAATGGTAAATCAGACTCTTGCCCTGTGGCCGATAGTGCCGACAAGACGATGGTTGTTAAAACCAAGAATTCTTTTTTCATAAAAATTTTAGATAGTGTTATTAATAAAAAATGACATTGTGTGTCTACATTACTTTTACTAAACAACTTGAATATTAAGGAACCACAAATCGTGTAACTGTTGTAAAGTTATAGATTAAGTTTAAGTAAAACAAAATAATTGTGAATTTTTATGTGGAAAGTATCACATTTATAGTTACCTATAAAAGAAAAGGCTCCAGACAGAGTGGAGTCTGAAGCCTTTGTAAGTCTTGTTGCAAAGCCGCGTTTTTAGTCTTTGAAGACTTCGTATTCGGTGTTGCCGCGTCTGATTGCTGCTTATTTTATTGAATTCCATGCCAGTCAGCCCATTGTTTGTAAAGAGTCTTATTGTAAAGTGGCTTAGCTTTCTTGTTCTTTACAGAATAGGTCCCATTGAAGTTTTGCCAATAGCAGAATGGAGGGGTCTCGCTTTCCATTGTCAGGTGTATTTGGGTTTGTGAAAAAGCGTCGATTCCTATGAAAATTACAGACGATGGAATAGTCAACTCCTTGAGGTGCTTATTGCCATAAAATGCATGGTCTGCAATAGATATTACACTTGGAGGTATCTGGAAACTGTGTGTGCTGTTTGATCTGTTGGCCGGATAACAGATTAGTTCGGTTCCGTCTTTACTATACAGTACTCCATCAATTGAACGGATATATTCATTTTCTGGTGAAACGGAAATTGATTTAAGGGCAGAGCATCCAAAAAACAGTCGGGACTCAATTGTTTTTACTTTGTAACTACCCTTATCTATTATCGTGAAAACAAAGTCTTTAACTGAAGCTGGAATTACAATATGTTGTAAATAGAGATTGTTGTTAAATGCGGTAGACATAATAGTGGTCACCGACGGTGGAATTACATAAATAGAATCCTTCTTGTTTGCAGGATATGATAACAGATAGGTGGTATCTTTAGAGAATAATACCCCACCTATTATTGTATGCCGTTGGTATAATTTGCCCAGTGAGATTGAATCGAGGTTCGGACATCCACTAGGATGGTGTATATAGTAGTTGTCTGTGGATACGCGGTATCTGCGCAGATTTTTACAATTTCTTACGTATCCTCCATTAAAACGTTGAATGCTGTCATGGAAAATAATCTCTTTCAGATTATTTGCGTTTGTGATTGCCCAATACCCTATTTCCCTCACACTAGGAGGTACGCTGAAAACAGTGTCTTTTTTTAGTGGAGGATAGTAGACAAGAGTCTTCATGTCTGATGTGTAAAGAACATCGTCTACGAGTTTAAAATAAGGGTTGTTGTTTAGTCGTATTGTTAAACTGTCGCAATCTATTACATTGATGTCTTTTAAAGAGTCGGGTAATGTTATAACTTTTAGTCTGGGGCAGTTACATATTTTTAAATTGTCGTATATTAGTGTTTTGTCTAAGTTCTCAATCGATTGTAAATTCGGACAATCGCTAATAATCAATCTGTCGCTATATGATTTATGTGGTAATACAATTTTCTCTAGCTGTTTAATACCACTAAACGCATTAATCTCTATTTCTGTTACACTGTCTGGTACAATAAATGTTTTTCCTTCTTTATTATCTGGGTAATACATCAGGGAGTTGTGGTTGTCCTTCTTTTCGTAGAGAACACCGTCTGTCGTATAATAGCCATCAGGATGTTTTATAATTATACACTTTAGATTTGGGCAATAGCGTGGCGCATCAAAATAGTCAAACTGTTTTTTGAACACGATATGTTCTAAGTTCTTAACGTTGTATATGGAATTGTAGATTGATACGTTACAATTAAAAATCAACTTCTTCAGACTGTGACATCGAAAAAAAACATCATCTCCCAATTCTAGTTCGGTGTCATCTGTGAAGGTGGGCATTTGTATATCTGATAAGTTGTAACAATTTAGGAATGCCTCATCTTCAATTGATTTACAATTGTTTAATTTGAGTTTTTCTAGTATCAAACATCCTTTAAATGCGGCTTTCCCTATGTTCGTTACCGAATTAGGCAGTTTGAACGCTGTTGCCTTCTTGCCGGAAGGGAACCTTACTAAGGTTGTTTTGTCTTTATTGTATAATACGCCGTCAACGGTTGTAAAGAATGGGTTGGTAACTGGAACATGTATGGCATTTAATCGGGGACAGTATAAGTCTTCAATGGCGTTTATGGAATCTGGTAAATACAATTGCTCAAGACAGTACGATTTCAATCTTGTTATTTGTTTGATTGAAGCTGGAAGATGAAGTATCTTCACATTGTGACCTGAGTAGCAACTGAAGTCTATTTCAGAAACGGGGTAGTTGGTGTTGTTGTAAAAGATTTCCGTTTTTATGTCTGGTACGACGATGCTGTCAGATATGTCCGTAACTACGAAATGATTCCACAATTCGTTGTATTTATAATATATACCGTTTATGCAAACCGTACTTTTTTCAACATTGCATTTCCACGCGTATGGTTCTGAAAATTGTCCGTACAAGGAAAACGAAGATATGTGTATGGCTATTAAAACATGGAAAAATCTATTCATACGGTACAATTTTCAATAATTGGTGTGTGCTTGAAGAGAAGAAAAGGCTCCAGACAGAGTGGAGCCTTTGTAAGTCTTGTTGCAAAGCCGCTTTTTTAGTCTTTGAAGACTTCGTATTCGGTGTTGCCGCCAAGGTTCATGAAGATGGCCTTCATGAGGCGTTGCACGTTGGCGACGTCTTTGTCGTTTAGGCCGGAACAACCTTCCTGTAGGGCTCCAATGGTAGCTTCGGTTACCTTGTTGCGGATGCCTTCAGCCTTGGGTGTGAGGAAAATCTTGTTGCTGCGTCGGTCTTGTTTGTCGTTTTTGCGTTTGGTGAGCCCCAATTTTTCTAGATCGTCGAGTATTCGGGTAACGCTTGGTTTGTCTTTTGCGGTACGGTCTGCAATTTCTCTCTGTGTAACTCCATCCCTGTGCCAAAGGGTGTGCAGCACTGCCACCTGTGCCGGCGTAAGGTCTATATTCGCCTCCTTCAGTTTGAAAAGAAGCGTACGGTTAATGGCTTGGGTCACTTTACCGCTGAGCAGTGCATAGACGATTTCAACGTCTATCTTGTTTTCAATATCGTGAATCATAAATTGAATGTGTTAGTGTATGCAAAGATATTGAAAGTTTGCGGTATTAACAATTGTGTAATTGTTAAGATGAGAACAAAAATGCAATATTTTCGTCTTTTTTCGGACATAAACATTTCGTTTCTGCCTATCACGAACAAAAAAGACTCCGTGACAACTGCCACGGAGTCTCTTTTCTTTATAGGGAGTATTGCCTTTTTTTAGAAAGGTAATACCTTTGCGCTTTCTTTAACGCCGAGCGATTCAGCCTCTTTCAAGTATTCCTCTGCTGCATCGTAGTCGCCTTCAAGAGCGGCTACAATACCACGGGCGAGGATGGCCTCAGGAAGTCCTTCCGAAGCGTCGAGGTAGTGCTTAGCCTCTTCCAAGTTACCGCGCTCGATGTAGGCGTTTGCCAAGTTCAAGTTGGCGACTGCGTCGTTCGGATTCAACTTCACTGCGGTCTGCAATGCGCTGATAAAGTCGTCAGACTTCTTCGAGTACGAGAAGGCAACGTCGTACATTTCCTTCAGACTCAACTTGTCTGGGTTCTCTTTAATCACCTTACGTGCTTCCTTCACAGCATAGTTCTTGACGTTGAACTTGATGATGTAGAGCGTGTAACGGAGGTGAGGGTAGATCTCGGACTTCAAAACTGCGCCATAGTTGCCTGCTGCAATCATCAACTGTCTTTCGCGGTCGTCGTCGGCATACGAGAGGTCTTTTGCAATTTCCACCAGTTCAGCCTTGTTTGGAATGTTCGACTTCTCGAGGGCTTTTGCCAGGCCAATCCAGTTTTCTGGTGTTGCGGCCACTTTGAAGAGCTGCTCGTCGAACTTGTAGGTGTCGACCAGATAGTCTTTGATGGTGATGGCACGCTGGCGCGACAAACGGCGGTTGAAGTCGTAGCTGCCTTCTGGCGAGCAGTAACCGTGCAGGTGGATTGAAGTGACCTCAAGCGAGTTGTCTTTCTTCACATCGTCGATTGAGTTCTTGATTTTCTCCAACTCCTTCTGGTTCTGCATATAGTTCTTGTCGAGGTCGGCTTTTGCCACATGGTAGGCAATTTGTGCGTTACCCGACACCTTACGCATCTTGATTGGTTCAGACTCTGGTGTTACGTATTTAACCAGCGGATTAACCTTGTAGTGCTCAGAAAGCATCATCTGCGGCTCAAGAGGGTCGTTGATGAACTTTTTCTTCTTCTTCAGGTTTGGATGTGGGGTGTAAATCAAGCCACCGCCTAGATTCAGACGTCCGTCGAGCGGGAAGTTGCCCGACACACCATTAAAGCCGTCGTCCATTCCGTTCATCGACACCTCTGCCGCCAAACGGAAGTTGCGGGTGATGTTCCAGCTGGCGTTGATGCCGGCACGGAAACCGAAGTGCAGGCCCGAGTGCTTGCTGTATTTGGTTATGTACGAAAGCGAATCGCGCGTGTAGCCGAATGTTTGAAGCGCACCTATACCGCTGAACAGCTTAAAGTCGAGGGCGGTGAAGTGGCGGCCGCGGAATAAGAGGTCGATTACGTCGAAGGTCAAGTCGCCGAACAATTCCACGTCGCTGAACGAATAGCATTTTTTGTCGTGGTGCTCAGCGGTCGAGCGGCTCTTGTTGTAGTTATAGCCGACATTTCCCCTCCAACCCAAAATAGGATTCCATTCTTTGGCAAGGCCAAAGTACGCACCACTGGCAACCGAATTCTTGTTTAAGCCGAACTTGTGGTGCACGTCACCGTCCAAGTTCTCGTTAAACGACTGGTTCGCGAACACGTAGACTCCATAACTTAGTGCGTCTGTTTCACTTTTGTGCATAGTTGAGTCTCTCTTTGCAAAAGAGGACGTACTTGCAAACACACATAACAAAAGAAGAAATAACTTTTTCATCACTATAATTTATTATATGGCCTAACCCGATAACTTTTTGGTTAAAATTGGCCTCAAACACATTTCGGAATGCAAAATTAATACTTTTATAGCCATTATTCGCACCTTTTAACAAAAAACAACATGTTTTTTTGGAAATTGTTACAATTAAATTATCTTTATTAGTTTATGTGTTCTTTTTCTCGACCTTTTAAAGACAAAAAAAGTTGCGTTTCACAACGCAACTTTTCCGTTTTTATGATTTACACAAATAAAGCAACGCATTATTTGATTTTTTTATAACCATATTTTGCTGCAGTTCCTAGTTCTTCTTCAATACGAATCAGCTGGTTGTACTTTGCCATACGGTCGGTTCTTGAAAGCGAACCGGTTTTAATTTGTCCCGAATTGGTGGCAACCGCAATGTCGGCAATGGTGGTATCTTCTGTCTCACCCGAACGGTGCGAGGTAACAGTGGTGTAGCCGTGGCGGTGCGCCATTTCAATGGCGTCGAGTGTCTCTGAAAGCGAACCAATCTGGTTTACCTTGATGAGGATGGAGTTCCCGGCTCCCATGGCGATACCCTTCTGTAAGAACTTGACGTTGGTAACGAACAGGTCGTCGCCAACCAGTTGGCAGCGATTGCCGATGCGTTGGGTCAGTTTTACCCAGTTGTCCCAGTCGTTTTCGTCGAGTCCGTCTTCAATAGAGTCGATAGGGTATTTGCTGATGAGTTGTTCAAGGTAGTCAATCTGTTCGTCGGCACTCAGTTTTTTGCCGTTAGGGTCTTTCTGTTTACCGTTTTTCAACTGTTTGTAGTCGTAGAAGTACTTGCCGTTTTCAACTACGGCAAATTCGCTGGCAGCGCAGTCCATAGCAATTTTTACATCTTTGCCTGGCTCGTAGCCGGCATCCTTAATGGCTTGGCAGATTGAGTCGAGTGCATCTTCCACGCCGTCGAGGTTAGGTGCGAAACCGCCTTCGTCTCCTACAGCGGTCGAGAGTCCGCGCTTCTTGAGCAGCTTGGCCAGGTTGTGGAACACTTCAGCCCCCATTCTAACAGCCTCTTTCAGGCTTTCAGCCCCTACCGGGCGGATCATAAACTCTTGGAATGCGATTGGGGCGTCGGAGTGTGCACCACCGTTAATGATGTTCATCATCGGTACGGGCAGGGTGTATGCGTTGGCACCGCCAATGTAGCGGTATAAAGGAATGTTGAGGGCTTTGGCGGCGGCCTGCGCTACTGCCAGAGAGACACCTAGGATGGCGTTGGCACCGAGTTTGCTCTTGGTTGGGGTTCCGTCGAGGTCGAGCATCTTCTGGTCGATGGCGCGCTGTTGGAACACACATTCGCCTACAAGGGCAGGGGCTATTACGTTGTTCACGTTGGCTACAGCTTTTAGGGTTCCTTTACCCAGATATCTGTTCTTGTCACCGTCGCGGAGCTCGAGGGCCTCGTTTTCACCAGTGCTGGCTCCAGAGGGAACTGCAGCTCTGCCCATTACGCCGTTTTCGAGTGTTACGTCTACTTCAACTGTCGGATTGCCGCGGGAGTCAAGAATCTCACGGCCTACAATTTTTTTAATCTTCATTTTGTCTTTTTTATGTTTAAAAATTAACACTTTTTCGCTAGGTTGCCCGTCGCGTACGTCGAGCATAGCAAAGTTAGCCCTGTCGGTAACTAGAGGCAATCACCTAATATAATGATTTCGGTGGTCATCTCTAACCACTTTTGGGGAAGGTGGCGGGGCTGCGCCTTATTCGGGCACGTAGATGATTTCCCCGTTTTCCAGTTGGTAGGCTGTACCCACGCGCTTGCCTTTGTCGCCGCTGCCTTCGGTGTTCTTGTCGGCAGTGTAGCGCTCTATCTTCTCACCCTTCTTTGTAATGATTTCCATGTCTTCCTTGCCCGGATTTTTTACTACCGTAAAATCTTCCTTGCTAAACATTTCCGTCATGCTGTAGTGGCTGACCAGCGCCACCATCAGTGCTACTGCAAACACCATAGCGGCGTCGAAGAGGTTCGACACAACGCTCATCGGGTCGTCGTCTTCGTCATGTTGTCGTCGTTGTCTTCTGTTTCTCATTTTGTTTCTCCTATCAGGTCGCACACGTATTGCAGGTTGTTGGTGTCTTGGTCAATCCAGCGCTGGCCCACCTGTTTGGTGACGAAGCCGATGGCGGCTGAAAACAGTCCCACCACGGTGGTGGCGAAGGCTATCTGCATGTTGTAGGCCATGGTCTCCATATCGCCGGCTGTCAGTCCTACCAGGGCTGGCCCCATGGGTATAAGGGTTCCCATCAGACCGAGCATCGGCCCCATCTTTATAAGGGTTTTCGACAGCGACAGTTCCTTTTCCGCCTCTATCTCGAATTGTGCCTCCAAATAGTCGACTTTGGCTTGGCTGCCGCGTGCCTCTACCACGTCGCGCATATAGCGGCTCACTAGCGAGGCTTTCGATTTTGGCAGTCTGTCGCCAAGGGTTGGCAGGTTGTTGGCGTTGAGGTCTTTTACGGCTTGCTGTACGGCGATACCGTTCTTGCGCTTTTGCATCATCTGTCCGAAAAAGGAGCCCAAAAGGAAGAGCGATCGGATGAAGAAGTAGATGAGTAACAGGGTTACAGGAACCAATAGCCCGTATGAGATCCAATATAGGGCGTTTGAAATGATGTGCATATTCTTTAATTTTTGCTTTTTTGTTAATGTTTTCTGTTTTGTCTTATCTGTTGGGTGGCCATTCCTGCCGCTGTGCCTGCAAGTGTGACCGACACAACCACCAGCAACGATTTCCAGTCGATTTCCGTGTTGCCGGCCACTGCGGTTTTCCCGTTGACAGTGGTCACAATGCAGAGTATGCCGGTGGCTATGTTGCCTATGAAGAGCAGTTCCAGCCTGATGTCTTTTTCGGGCAGTAGCCATTTTGCCAGATATGACAGGTTGGGAATGGCTATGGCGATTGTGGTGCCCAGTGCCCATGCCACCAGCTGGAAGTCGGAACCGGGGAATGCGAAGATGGTCCAAACCAGCAGGCTGAACAGCACCACGAAAACGGTCAGACCAGGGAAGTAGGCCAGCAGCATGTGCCTCACTTTCTGTTTGTTGCTTTTAGCCTCTCCGGCCAGTTCTCCGGCCATCGAGAAGCAGAAAACGAGTTGGAGGGCGGTGTCGATGGTCAGCAATACTGCCGTGTCGAGCATCTGTTGCTGGTTGTTCAGCCAGTCGGCTATCTGTGTGCGGCTTTGCTCTATGGCCAGCGGCCAGCTCAGTGCCACCACCAGCAGCGCCACTACTGCCAGCGCCATTGTCTCTCTGATGTGCAGGAAACTCAGTTTCAGCACAAAGTTGAATAGCACCAGTGCCATCAGCACTATTACGGCTGTCTCCATATCGGTTACTCTCCCTCGTTGTTTTTCCTACGCTTGCGCACCAGCCAGACCATCAGTGCCAGTACCGCTACCACACCAATCACGGCTGCCGCACCGCTGAGCACGTTGGTCGAAGTGTTGGCAGGGTTGTTGAGGTCTTCCTTCTTCATAACAGTGCCTTTTTTGTCGTTGCTGGCCTGTTGCTCGCGTATTTCTTTAATATTCTGTTTGTACTCGTTGGCCTGTTCGGCGTTGGTGTTCTGTGCAATGAATTGGCGGAGTTTGGCATTGTCGCACACAAATCCGGAACAGCTAGGTTTGTATTTGTTCACCAGTTGTGTGTGCAGGTCGGCAATGTCGGCCAGTTGTTGCTCGCTTGCTTTCCACATGCCTTTTCTGGCGGTCTCCATCATTACAGCGGTCATCTCTTCCAAAGCGGCCGGATTTTCTCTCTCGAAGAATTCTCTAACGCCAAGTTTGTGCTTGTCTTTGACGTAGGTGTCGTAAATCTCGTCCCACATCTCTTTGTCGATGGCTTTCGGCTTCATCACGTTCCAGCCGTAGGTGTTGGTAATGATTTCGCTGAACTCGCCTGCCGAGCTGGCTCCGCCCTTCATTTTCTCTTTAATGTAGGTAGGGTTGAAGATGGTGGTGCGGCTTTCTACGCCTATAGCTTCCTTCACCTCTTGCATGCGCATCCGGTTGTGGTTCCTGTAGTCGCTCATATAGGCATCGGGATCTTTGCCGGTTACGTTTCGAACGGTCAGGTTTAGTCCGCCCATAAACTCGTATACGTGGTCGAGGCTGAGTGCGCCCCATGTGTTGCTCTGTCGGGGTTGGACGACGACATCTGTCCGGGTCAGGGCGGCTTCGAACGCGGTCTGTCGGAAAGACTCCCAGTTCTTTTCCGAACCGTAGAAAGCGCCCATGTTGTTGAGGTATACTTCGGCAATCTCCTTTTCGCTCTCCCATTTGTCGCCTGCGGTCACCATGCCTTGTATGCCGGTGCCGTAACCTCCGTTCTGAGCACCGAATACGCGATAGGTCGAAATTTCGCGGGCCTCTTTTGGTGAAACACCTTTTTCAACTAGTACGCGCTCGCTTTCGGTAACGCCTTCTTTCACCAGATTGGTGTACTCGTCATCGCTGGCTGCTGCGGCCATCTCAACCGCTCGGTTGATGAGGAACAGCCTCGATGCGGCTATGTCGCGCAATTGGCCGCTGGTCTGCACAACGACGTCGATGCGTGGTCGGCCCAGCTCTTTGCTCGGTATTAGTCTGATGTCGGTTACACGTCCGAAGGCGTCGCGGATTGGCTCAACTCCTAACATATAGAGTACTTGTGCGATGGTCGCACCTCCCGTTTCGATAAATTCACCGCTCCATAGGGTGTAGCTCACCTTGCGTGGCAGGCTGTCGTTGTGGGCCTTCCGGTACATGCTGATGGTATTCTCGGCCAACGCCTTTCCTTTCTCCCAGGCGTCTTCTGTTGGCGTGTTCTCGGCGTTGATGCCGTACAGGTTGCGCCCGGTCGGCAGGGTGTTGGGGTTCACAATCGGGTCTCCGCCAGGGCTTGGGGCGGTATAGCCACCATTCAGTGCATTGGTCATCGATGCCAATTCCTTAGCGGGGCTTGACTGTAGCAATAGCTTGTAATTCGAAACGTTTTTAATGGCGCGCTCTATTTCGTTAATGGCATGGGCTTTGGCCTTCTGTTCCTTGGTATAGGTCGGACCCTTTTTTGCCATCATGGCCGCCATCCCCTCCTTTTTAGAAACGCTGTCTTTCCCGCCTTTGCCTTTGTGCCCTGTGTTTTTAGAACTGTCGTTCACCAGTTTAGGACCATGGTACCACTCTTGTTCCTGTTTGATGGCGTCCATCATTTCTTTCGGGAATTTGCCCGTTTTTTCCATCATCTTGAAGGTGGTCTCCGACATTTGTGGCACTTTTTTAGACTTCATCAGTCCCTTTTTCCTCAGTTCGCTGACCGTAGGCTGTTTGCCATTCTTATTTGCCGTGTCTTTTTTGGCCTTGTCGGCCGTGCTGGTCAGTTGCATGCGCATCATCATCGCCATCAGGTCTTGCTCGTTGTTGTCTTCAATTTTTCGGGCTTCTGCGAGTTCGTCGGCGCTGATTCCAGCCGTTTTCATAACCAGTTGGTCGTTAGCCGTAACCCGGTTAGTGAGCAGTTGCTCCACCAGTTTTTTGGCAGGCGCCATATAACGGCTGTCGAACTGCAGTTTGTGCTTTTCCACATCGCTGCTGGCTCTTCCCTTCAGTTTGTCGAGGGCCAGCACACTGTAGGCGATAGGGTCGGTTGCCATAGCAAAAACACTGCTGGTTATGCGCTGTGGCTCGTAGGGAACGCCCAATGTATAGAGTTGTCCAACAATCTTTTCGTTGATAATTTCTTCAGCAAAACTCTCAATACGTTCAATATCGTCTTCACTGTAGGCGGGACCATTAGCGGTAGTGTCGAGACGGAGTTCACGGCTGATGCCTAATTCAATCGACAGGTTACGGACCCTTGCGGCACTGCGTTGCGCATCGGCTTGGTTGTCATTCTCCATCGCTTTCTCAAAACTGCCTATTGCATCGGTCAGTTTGTTGTAGGTGGTGCGGAGGTTGCTCTCCAAAAATGGAGCTGTCAGGTGCGACTGTGTAACCGCATACGAGCGGCGTTTGGCAATCATGGCCTCACCCACGTCGCCTATGGTGTAAATGTAGAAGTGTGGCATTTCGCCCACCAGGCGGTCGGGCCAGTCGTTGCTGCTGAGGGCTACCTGTTTGCGTGGGGTGAATTCGAGCGAGCCGTGTGTGCCGAAGTGGATAATGGCATCGGCCTTGAACTCGTTTTTTGTCCACAGGTACGAGGCAATATAGGTATAGGGCGGTGCAACGTTGGCACCGTGTATAATCTTGAAAGTGTCGGTACCGGCGGCGGCGGCCCCTTGTGGCATGAGCAGCACATTGCCGAATTGAAGGCGGGCAAGCGCCAGCTGGTCGCCGTTGGTCATCTGGCTTCCCGGAAAATCGCCGTTCACTTTCTTCATCTCGTCCAGTGCCTCTGGACTAAGCCATCCCTGGGTCCATTGTTCGAACTGTTTGCGGCTGACTAGTACGGGGCTCGCCTCGTTAATGAACCTCTGTTGTGCACCTTTCGCATAAGAGCCGAACACTTTACCCCTATTTTGGATAAGGGCTTCTAATTCCTTGGCCGATTGGGGCAGTCCGTCTACCTTGTACCCTTCCTTTTTCAGATTAAGCAGCAGGTTGTAGAGAGATGGGGCAACTTCCATACCAGCAGCGGCCATGGCACTCTGTCCAGGCCCCTTGTAGTAGTAGACAGCTACTTTTTTCTCTGCATTCGGTTTCTTCTTCAGCCCGATGAAGTTGTTCACCGACTTGACAAACGTGTTCAACCGGTCGGGTATAGTTACTACGTGTCGCAGTCCCTCGGCATCTTCCTCATGGGCGAACAGCACAAACGGACGTATGGCACCGTCAATTTCTGGCGTTACAACACTTTGTGAGAGGAAGCCGCCGTTCATACCCATCTTGTCGGCCTCCCATTCGCTTTTAAGGCGGTTGACGTTCAGGGTCAGGAATAGAGGAATGTTCTGTTTTTTCAGGTAGTCGACCATATAGTCTCCCATTCGTCCGTGCGCCATGTTGATGACGGCAGATGGGTTGATACTGTCAATCTGGTTGGTGGTTATCAGGCGTTGCACGCTGTTGACACAGTACACCATGTTACCCGTCTCTTCCAGTGCCTTGGCCATGGCCGAAGGTTCGCCCATAGCACCGGTGATGATGATGCGTGGTGCTTTCTCGTTCCATAAACCGTTCTGTTTCAGGTAGGCGTTGTATTCCGATATGGTCTCAAACCCTTTGTTCTCTTGGTCTGCGTCTGTAACGTCGTAGTGGTAGAGCAGGTGGTTCTCGCGCGGAGCCACAACATCGGGCTCGTTGGCTCTGAATTTTTTACCGTCGACAAATTTTCGAACATACAGCAGCATGTTGCGGAAGTTCTTGCGACCTCCGTTTTGTGCGTACTGCTTCAGGAACTCCTGGTCAACGTCTTCCAAACTGCAAATGTTGTTGGCCGGATTTGTGGCTGAAAGCGTAAGGAAGGGCACTTTTTTTGAAATGTCTGCCAGTTGCTGGCGTTGTGCCTCGGTTATACGCATGCCCATGGCGTTCATAAAGACCATGTCGTAGTCCGACAGGTCGGCAATGTTGTCGGTGCTGACTTCCTTTAGCTTGATAAAGGAATTGGTGTTCGCCTTGTTGATTTCTCCGAAGGTGATAATCTGGTAGTTGACAAATGCTATCCGGGTAGGAGACAGCCACATCTTCCACAAGAAGATACCGCCTGTTACCAGTAGTACGGTCAATGCTACTTTAAAAATCCTTTTCTTCATTTTTTATGCTGTTTTGAATTCGTTTTTTTAGTTCTTCTGATCCTTTTCTTTCCGGTGGGTCAGTTTGTAGAGGTCAATGGTTGTGCTAGCCGAGAACGATGTTCCTGTGGTGCTTGGCGAAACAGCGCTATACGATGCAGGCACATAGTTAAAGAGGTTGTCTACCGTCAGGTTCACCGATATGCCTTTGCAGATGTACTGCATCAGCGACAGTTTCCAGATGGAGTAATCTTCGTAGGAAGACGAACCTCCGTAGTCGAGTTCCGACAGGTAGCGGCCCGACAGACCGATGTTGAAACCGTAGTTCTTCCAGTCGTGGCGGTACTCGAGTTTGCAGTTGGCGGTGTGCGGACGGGTAGAGCCGGAACTCAAGTTGCTCTCGTGGGTGTAAACATAGCTGACAGCTGCCTTTATGCCGCATTTGAAGTGGGTCTTCAAATCGACGTTAAAGCCGGTCACCTGAAGGTTCTCCATATTCTCGTAAATGGCGTAAGCGTCCCTTTTCTCGCACTCTTTCAGTTTGTCGGCGTGTTCCCTCCTGAATTTGCTGGTTACGGGTTGTCCGTTATAATAGAGCGAGTCGTAGCGGGTGCTTATGCGGTTGTCGAACGTGTTGTAGAAGCCCGATACCGAAAAGTCGAGAAATCCCTTTGCGTATTCTGCCGAGAGTTGGTAGTTGTTGCTGTTCTCCGGTTTCAGTTCTTTGTTGCCGTAGATGTACATGAAACCGCCCATTAGGAATTCCTGTTCTGTCTCTTTCAGCGTTGGCGCTCTGAAACCTCCTGCATACGAGCCTCTGAAACGCAGGTCGTTGTTGCATTTGTACATCAGTCCCATTTTTGCGGTTACATGGTTGTTGTTGTTCACCGAAAAGTGGTCGAAACGAAGACCGCCCACGGCGTTCCACCTTTTTGTCAGGTTCCAGTCGGCCTGTGTGAAGAGGTCGGCGGTGTATTGGTGCTTGCCGCACGTGTCGGCAAATTGGTAGGTCATCAGATAGTCCCGTACAGCGTCGCCCCCGACAATCAGGTTCAGGTCTTTGTTGAAGTCGTGCGTGTACAGGGCCCTTACCGTGTTCTGCACGTTTCTGTAGTCGAGAATGTCATACTCGTCGTAATAGAAGTCGCTCTTGTCGTACTGGTCGTAGAGGTAGCTCAACTCCAGATTGTTGCTGTAGTTGAGCATGATGTTGGCTTTCAACCCGCCACTGAAATCGCGGAAACGGTTGGTCTGCGATTCCGAATAGTTGCGTTCACGCAGGAAGTAGCCGGCATGCCCCGTCAGGTTGAAGTGCTTGCCGAACTTGTAACCCAGTTTCTCTTTAAAGTTCCAGGTGTTGTAGCCGTAAGCCTTGTAGGCGCTCTCTTTCTTGAAGTCCACCTCGTCGCACGACGTATGTTGCAGGTTGGTTGAAGTGGTGAAATCGCCAATTTTGAATGCGGCCGTACCGCCGTAGCGCTGCTCGTTGTGTGCACCGTATTTGGCGTTGAAGATAACGTCCCACGGCCTTTGCGGCTTCTTTGTGATGATGTTGATAACACCGCCAACAGCGTTCGATCCATAGAGTGATGACGATGCGCCTTTTACAATCTCCACCCTCTCCACATCGTCCATGTTGATGCGGGTAAAGTCTACATTGTCGAGCGTTTCGCCGGCCAGTCGCTCACCGTCGACCAGAAAGAGCACGTCCTTACCGTTGAAGCCCTGGAAACTGAGCGAAGGCTGGCTGCCCATCGTGTACGAAAACTCCACCCCCGGAATTTCTTGCTGCAGCAGGTCTTGAATGTTGGTGGCGTCGGTTCTTTTAATTTCTTCAACGCCTACCACGCGGGTAATGATAGGCACATCTTTAAGCGTCTTATTGGTGCGTGTTGCCGTTACCACAACCTCGTCGATTTCAACGACAGAATCTCTATCGGCTTGTGCCATTGCCAACGAAGCCAGAGAGGCAAAAGCCAATGTTGTTGCTATTTTTCTCATTGTTCCTTGTTTCAAAATTTGAGTGGGTATTCGTAGCTGCATGTAATGTACCCCTTTGTCCCCTCGTTGTCCATATAGCTGTCGAAGTGGATGGCGGCATAGGAGTCATCGCTCAGACGTATGACGTATACTTTGTCCGATGTGGTGTAGGTAGGTGGCATTCCGCTTGACGTAATCCAGCGCCCGACAATATCGTTCACATACGAAGGGCAGTATTTGATGTTGCCCGACATCATGCCGCTCAGGTCGGTAATGACTTTTTTGTCGTACCAGGTGTCGGGCAGAAAAGTGCTGTCGGGCAGTTGGCCGGCTTTTTTCAAATCGTCTATCGAGGCGTATACCGTTTCAATAGCCGAACCGTTGTTGGTTTTAACCTGGAAGCGGTGGATGGCGATATCCCATTCGTCGGGCTCAATGAAATTGGCGGTTCCGCTAACGCTGTCGGTGGTGATGTCGACGTTCTGTATCGTCTTGTTGTGGAAGTCGATGTAGACCCATTGTCCGTAACTGGTCGCATCGACGGTGAGTTGTCCGACCTGCATGCCGGTTTCAACGGCCGGAACCTCGTCGTCGTAGATGCCGTCGAACATACCGTCGCAGGAGGTTATACCCGCACTTAGCGGTAGGGCCAGAAGCAGGCGGCACACGTTTTTTTTATACATAGTTTCAGATGCTTTATTGATTAATATAGGCGCAGAAAGGGCCGGGGAAATTCCTGTTGCTTATTGGAATCCCTCGTTATAAAATCAGGGATTAAACCCTGGAATTTTTATTTGCGCTTGTTTTAATTGAAAAGCCTCAATCATTGTTGGAATGAATGAGGCTGTCAAAGTGTCTAATTTATTAATGGTATTTCCGTCACACGGCTTATTTGCTGACTTTCACTCCATTCTTGAACTCATTGGAGAAAGTGGCGTTCATTGCCGCTATCACAAAGTCGAAGTCAAGACTGATGTCTTTGTCGCTTACAGTTGCCTCTATTTTGCTCACCTCGTAAGACGAACTGGTCATTTTTGCTTTGGTGGCGGCATTGCTGTCATCGCTAACGCTTAATGTGTACTTGCCGTCTTTCTCCGTGACAACCACGTTGTAGATGTTGAGTGACGAGCTCTTGCCGCCCATACCCATATACTGCGAGAAGTGCAGGTCTACCATATTGTCTTTACCTTCAACCTTGCTGATGGTCAGCGTGTCGTTCTGTATGGTGCCGCTCGACATGGTGCCGACTGTGTAACTGAGCGAGTCAACGTAACAACCGGCTATTGCGTCGGCTGCCGATGTGGTCTTTACATCGTCGTTTCTTTCTGTTTTTTCTGGTAGAACTACATCGTCGTCATCGTCATCGCTACAGCTGGCAGCGGAAAGTGCGGCTGTTGCGGCCAGCATAAAGGCCATTAGTTTTCTTAATTTCATCTCTATACTTCTTTTTTTGTTTCACAGTGCAAAGTTACGGTGCGGAAGACGTCTTTTGAAATCCCCAAATTCGGTGATTTTTGTCTTTAAAATCCTTAGATTTGGGTAGGGAAGGGCAGGATATATTGCAACCAAATTGCGTCAGGTTTGTTGTTCCTTTGCATTAGAAATTTAAAAGGAAACGAATATGGCAGACAGAATCAAGAACTCGTATAAGTTTAGCAAGTCTTTTTACGACGATGCTTTAACCCAGGGTAAATGGTGGAGCAAACTCTACTTCAAGCTGTTGTGGGGTGGTGTCGACGACAATGCAATTACCGGCAGGCTGCTTAGCTGGATTTCAGACGATTTTGCGGGCAGGTTACTCGATGTTCCTGTGGGAACGGCTGTGTTTACTGTTGGAAAGTATTCGCGTATGAAGCAGGCAGACATCACTTGTCTCGATTATAGTACGGATATGTTGGAACTGGCCGAACACCGATTCCAACAGGCAGGTGTAACCAATGCTAAGACCATGCAGGGCGACGTTGGTGCGCTTCCGTTTGCTGATGCGACATTCGACATTGTTGTCTGTATGAACGGACTACATGTTTTCCCCGACAAAGATAAAGCCTATGCCGAGATTCTCAGAACCTTGAAACCGGGTGGCGAGCTGCTTGCCTGTTTCTATATAGCCGGCGAGCAGAAGGTATCGGACTGGCTAGCCCGAACCGTCATGACGTGGATGGGGTGGTTTACGCCGCCTTTCGACACGGTAGCCTCTCTGAAAAAACGGCTATTACCTTACTACGACCTGCTAGAATTTCAAGTTGTGGGTGCTATGGTCAGTTTTAGGGCAAGAAAGAAGTAGGGGGATTTAGAAAAACAGGGTGTTTTTGTTCCTGACAATCACGTCGAAATTAATGTTCTGTCCGATAACTTTCATGCTTTTGAGCAATTCGGTAGAAACCGGGCAGATTAGAATGCTGTCGTGGTTGTCGTAAAGACTTTGCACTTCGGTAAGGTCGTTCCTTATCTCTTCGTACTTTTCGTTGCTGAGGTCAGCCAGAAAAATAGATTTCTGGACCCTGATGCAGCCTTGCCGCTCAAGGTATTTCACAATGTTGTATCTGACCTTGTTGCTTTCTATGTCGTACATTACAAAAAACAGCATATTTCCTTTTGGCCGCTTGTTTTGGTTAATTACCCCTATAATTTTGTCGATGCGTTCTTCCAGCGAAGTCAGTCCTTCCTCTTCGTTTGTCGAGTGGTTGGGAGGGGGACTGCCCGACAAGCCGGCGTTTTTCAGCTTCCGCAGCGCTTCAATGTAGTTGGTGGCTGTTTTAGATGTTCCCATCGTAAGAATCGATAAAGTTCTGCACCATATCGGCCAGTAGCTTGTTCATCTCCTCGTCGGTGCCACAACGTGGCGAAATAACGACCGAGTAGCCGCGTTTGCCGTAAAAAAGGTTGATTTCGGCTTGTTTCAATCCCAGTTTGAAGCGCATTTTTTTCCCGTATTGGATGCTGACTATTTCAGTTGTTGTAATGCCGGTTGTTTCAATATATGCCTTTAGGTCACCCACAATGTCGTTTAACTCTTGCGGTACGTAGACCTCTTTCTTTACCTTTTCTGCCTGTTTCAGTTTAAGGGTGGCTTTTATCTGGTCAAGCACCTCCTTCTCGGGGCCGGGTTTCTTTGTTGAATCCTTTTTCTGTGCTGTGGCCCAGTCTTTCATGTCTTCTTCAGCCTTCTTCTTGTTACCGAATAGTGAAGACGGGTCGTTAGTGTCGACATAGGCGTTCAGGTCAACAGGCTCACAGTTCGGGTTGTAGTAGGCATGCTTGTCGATGCTGACGAAACAGGCCCGGCTCACGTCGCTGGTGACTTGGTCCACTACTTGTTCCAAGCCGTATTGTGTGGCGAATTTCACAATAAACTGCTTATAGAATAGGCTGTACAAACCAGCGTCGAAACAGCGGTCTTTCAGTTTGAACATGACTTTCAACCCGTCTTCGCTAGGCGAGGCGAAACACATAAAGACCCTGTTGTCTTTGCAAAGTTGGAGGCGGAGGTCCTCCAGGCTCATTTTTTTTGCAGACAGGTGATCAAGGTCAACCAGGAAGCTTTCGGTGTAGGCAAAATTTTCCTTTTTCCTGAATTCTGGCGTAAACGTACCGCAAACGAAATAGGGCAGCGACCTTTTCTGTGCGCCGTACATCTTCGGGTCGAGGGTGTAGATGATGCGCAGTTGGTTCACCAGATTTTCAATTTCAGGCTTCGGGTGGCACAGTTGCTGGTAGAGGTAGTCTTCCTTCACCTTTACCATTTTGTCGGCCACCGAGGCTATATTTTTACCAACCATTATCATATGTCGAATTTTTTGAAGGTTTGGGCCAATTCTTGCACGTAAAGGAACATCTGGTTGTAGCGCGAGCGTGTAACGCCCTTAATGGTAACGGTTTCTTCAAGGTAGTCGTTCACACTCTGTATCAAGACCCTTCGTCCCAGTCCCTCCAGCCAGTAGCTGCCGTCTTCACGCACCTCGTAGTAGGCGTCGCTCACCACGTTCTGGGCCAGAAGGGTGTAGACCACGTAGTCAATCCATACACGGTATAGTTCAATCACGTCGTAGACCAAGACTGGACGGTTGTAGTCGTCGCGGTGCAGAACACCAATGTAGGGGTCGATGCCCACCTTGATGAGCGCCCCCTCAATTTTCCCGTAGAGGATGCCGTAGCCGTAGTTCAGCAGGGCGTTTGCCACATCCATGGCGGGGCGTTGGGTACGTTGCTCGAAACGGTATTCTTGAGGAATGAAGGTGTTAAGGGCGTTGAAGTAGATTTTGCTGGCCTGCCCCTCCCACCCGCGCAGAGTGGCCGCAATGTCGCTCACAACCTCACCGTCGAGTGCGCTCACCTTGTTGCGGTAGTCGTTGATTTTTGAAATGCTTTTGCCGATTATTTTGTCGGTAGCGGGGTCGTCGGTCTTCATCATCAGTAGCAGGGCTTGCTGGTTTTCCATCTTTTTGGTGATGGTGCTTTTTATCCAGTTTACCGCTTCGTGGCTGAAAGTGAAGTTGAGCTGGCCTTTGCGGATGGTTGAAACCGAACCGTATTTGGGACTCCAGATGCGGCCGATGACGTTGCCCCCCTTGTCGGTAAAAATAACTTCAATTTCCTTCTCAACAGCCAGCATAACTGCGTCGCTGGTGATTTGTGCCCCGCGGCTGATTTGTATGCTGCGGATGCCTTCGGTCGGAATACGCTGTTTGCCGTCTTGGTTGACGATGATAAATCCTTCGTTGTCGCGGCTGAGCGAGGCCCCGTAACTGTTTAAAACGAGTTCCATGGTGAATTAGGTTAATTGTTTCATGTTCAGAACGTTCCAGTGTGGCGTTCTGTGCGCAGGTGTTGTTTTTTTGTTGGTGGTATGACAAGATAACTAGGTTTGTTCTTCTGTCACCCACTGTTCTATATTTCGTATTTTGGTGCTGAAGTTAACGCCAATTTTAGTAATAGGTCTGCCGTCGTTCATGAATTTGTCGGCATAGCTTTTCCCATTGATTTGTGTCAAAGCTTCTTTTGCTGACTTATTGAGTTTGAATTCGAATAGAAAAATGCGGTTTTTGAATTTGGCTGTCATGTCTATCCGGCCGTCTGCAGTAGCAATCTCGGCCTCTACAGTCACACCCAGTGTGGCGAGTATGGAGTAGAGTATGGTCTGGTAGTGTTTTTCTCCGCAGTCTTTTCCTAAATTATAGGGAAATGTGCGAAGAAATTTTTGAAGCTCTAACATAAATCCGTCAACATCGTTTTTCTCTAATAAGGTGGTGAACGCGATGCCTAAATTGCGGCGGTTTAGTGTGCTATTGGGAGCGTAGTGCTTAAGCAGGAAGTCGGCGAATCCGTTCTTTACCTCGCTGTTCGGGAAATCGAGTTTGTAGAGCCCGGTCTGTGTGTCGTAGCCTTTTATGGTAAGGTAACCGCTTTGGTAAAGTACGGCAAGAACATCGGGATTGGTTTCCGTTGGCGCGTCGAAGTCGTTTTCGTATAGGTTCAGGTCGTGCAGATCTGAAAATTCAACATCTTGTTTCTGCATAAGGCTTAAAAGGAAGGTTGGTGTGCCCGATGCGAACCAGTAGTCGCTGTATTTTTTCGAAAAGAGAACTTTAACAATGCTGAAGGGATTGTAGATGTCTGTGCCGTTGGCACTGAAGTGGTAGCCGTCGTAGAGCCTTTTCAGGTGTTGTTTGGCTTCGTCTTCGCTTTCGTGGTTGGCTTCGGCCAATTCTTTGATTTCGGGTGCAAAGTTACCGGCAATTTCTTTCTCCGTCAGTCCGCAAAGGTCGCAGAAGTTGTCGTCGAGGCTGATGTTGTTCAAATTGTTCAACTCGCTGAAAATGCTAAGTTGGCTGAATTTGGATATGCCGGTGATGAAAAGAAACCGCAGATGCTCTGATTCTGATTTCAGCGGACTGAAGAAACTGCGCATTATTTTTCTGGCCTCGTCTTGGGCAGTATTGTTCCCGACAGCGTCGAGTATTGGCGCGTCGTATTCGTCGATCAGCACTACCACTTTTTCTCCTGTGGTTTTATGGGCAGTCTGTATTAGGCAACTTAGTCTCGATGCGAAGGTGTTGTTGTTAGGGACCGTTATGCCATATTCCTGCTCATAACTGCCAAGCATGTCCCCCAGCATTATTTTTACCGATTTTGCGTCTTCGTGCTTGTCGCCGCTGAAATCAAACTTTAAAACGGGGTGTTTCTTCCATTCTTTTTCCAGTTTCTCCACCGCCAGACCTTCAAACAGGTCTTTTCTACCTTCGAAGAAGGCCTGCATGGTGCTGACAAGCAGACTTTTCCCGAAACGGCGCGGACGGCTGAGGAAGAACGGCGTGTAGGTGCTGGTCAGCTTGTACATCTGCGTGGTTTTGTCCACATACAGGTAGCCCTGTTTGCGGATGGTCTCGAACGATTGTATGCCTACGGGTAATAGTCGTTTTGTCATTCTAGTTCTGTTGTTTATGCAAAAATACTAAATTTATAATACGTTGTTATTTGTAGAAAGCATATAATTCGCAAAAAGAAGCATAGACTTAGGCGGCGGTTTACACGGGTTTGAAGTAAAAACTTATCCCTATTTTTCGGCATCGGAAGTTGTAATTTTTCATATCTTTGAACAAGATGGTATATTTTGCAGACTGTAGTCAATTCTGCTGTTTAAAGAATTGATATTCAGTATGATGTAAAAAAATATACCAAGGGCTCGTTGACGTATTGAAATTTTATGTAATTTTGCAGTCCGAAAAAATGGTCAAATAATTTGACAAGATTAAGGAAAAAAGTCTTAAATGGTCTAAACAGTCCTCTGATTTATAGTAAATTATAATTTTTACCCTCAGAGACCATCTTCCAACACAATAAGGATTAAGACACTCTCTTCGGCTTTATCTGCCAACTCGTTAAGCGCGCTCAGAGACCATCTTCCAACACAATAAGGATTAAGACAAAACTTGAACTCCAAATGTATTGGTTTTCACTTTCTCAGAGACCATCTTCCAACACAATAAGGATTAAGACTAAAAGTTAATAATAATAATCAAATTAAAAGTGTCTCAGAGACCATCTTCCAACACAATAAGGATTAAGACGTAATATCTTCATTAATATCACTATTATCTACTACTCAGAGACCATCTTCCAACACAATAAGGATTAAGACTGTGTCATAATTTAAATTTTTAATTAAACAATAAATTCCTCAGAGACCATCTTCCAACACAATAAGGATTAAGACCGCAATAATAGCCGCACACTCGTTAGTGAGTGCGTCTCAGAGACCATCTTCCAACACAATAAGGATTAAGACAAGATACTGTAATTTTTTGTATATCATCAACAGTGCTCAGAGACCATCTTCCAACACAATAAGGATTAAGACTAGCTTTAACTGCATCACCAGTATAATATGCTCTCCAACTCAGAGACCATCTTCCAACACAATAAGGATTAAGACATCTTCTTTATTTGTGAAGATATGGTAATCATTATATTCTCAGAGACCATCTTCCAACACAATAAGGATTAAGACCGGTGGGCGTTCATCTCCACTTTCGTTTCAACTTTTCTCAGAGACCATCTTCCAACACAATAAGGATTAAGACGTAATACAGTAGTTGAAATATTTTGAATTTCTCTTTCTTCTCAGAGACCATCTTCCAACACAATAAGGATTAAGACGTCGGATACCATTGACTCCAACTCCTCAAAATTGAGTTTCTCAGAGACCATCTTCCAACACAATAAGGATTAAGACTGTATGCCAAATGTATTGGTTTGAACTTTCGTTCCGTCTCAGAGACCATCTTCCAACACAATAAGGATTAAGACAGTTTATGGTTGGACAAATAGTGCGCTCGATATACTCAGAGACCATCTTCCAACACAATAAGGATTAAGACTTGGCAGTAAGCTTGATGCCTCCATTGAATTTCTCTCAGAGACCATCTTCCAACACAATAAGGATTAAGACCTTATCTGACTTGTTTGATGACTTAACAAAGTAGACTCAGAGACCATCTTCCAACACAATAAGGATTAAGACCACTTGTAGACTTTAGAAGATTAAATGTTGTAGAACTCAGAGACCATCTTCCAACACAATAAGGATTAAGACAATTCGTTTTTACGATAACGTGGATTAGGCATTGCTGCCTCAGAGACCATCTTCCAACACAATAAGGATTAAGACATCTTTGCAGTAAGCTTTACTCCTCCCTGGAATTTCTCAGAGACCATCTTCCAACACAATAAGGATTAAGACACGGAATATGTTCAATAACATAGTTATCAAACACTCTCAGAGACCATCTTCCAACACAATAAGGATTAAGACACATTTACTCAAGATTCTTACTTGAGTCATTTTAAACTCAGAGACCATCTTCCAACACAATAAGGATTAAGACGCAATAAATTGGCGCTCAATTTCAAGTTTACTATCTACTCAGAGACCATCTTCCAACACAATAAGGATTAAGACGTCGATGACGTTTACGGCTTTTACCGTTACTTTAATTCTCAGAGACCATCTTCCAACACAATAAGGATTAAGACCTTGATATTTTTCTTTGGTACGAAGACGAAGAGTTGTGTCTCAGAGACCATCTTCCAACACAATAAGGATTAAGACCATCACAGTCTTCACATTTAGCATATGTACCATCATCTCAGAGACCATCTTCCAACACAATAAGGATTAAGACATGGTGGAAATGTCAATGTCTCATTGTATGCGTGTCTCAGAGACCATCTTCCAACACAATAAGGATTAAGACTCTTTGACTGTTACATTGACATTTTTTACTATCTCAGAGACCATCTTCCAACACAATAAGGATTAAGACCCTTAGACACGTAGTCCTTTTGTTCGCTCCGTTTATCTCAGAGACCATCTTCCAACACAATAAGGATTAAGACCCTATTGTAGGATAAACAATTAGATCGTCTTTACGACTCAGAGACCATCTTCCAACACAATAAGGATTAAGACTTGATATTAATAGTGCTACAATCATCAACAATTTTCTCAGAGACCATCTTCCAACACAATAAGGATTAAGACGATGTTTTTAAAGAAGTTAGCCATATTTTATAAACGCCCTCAGAGACCATCTTCCAACACAATAAGGATTAAGACCAAAAGACAAAAACGGCTCTTAGCTCCTATAAAGTGCTCAGAGACCATTATCCAACACAATAAGGATTAAGACTCATCTTTCTAAATATAAAAAGCACCATTTTTGGATTTCTCAGAGGCCATCATCATTAGATTCAAAGTCTCTGATAGAGACCATTTTATAAGTTGATATAGAAAGGAGTTAATCTCTATCGGTTGAAAATTGTGAGGACTATGTCTACGCAAAAGACCATCACGACAGGAGCCGTCAGCGTATTGGAGGAGAAAGCTACGGTCCAAACAAGTCCGTAAACGAGAATGACGAACTTCTAAATTGTGAGAAAATCAAGATTGAAAAGCTTTGTCTTATATTATGATTTTATGTTCCCAATAATCTGATTTTGTTAGTGAAAAATCAGATTATAGACAAATCCTTCAAACAAAGAAAAAGAGTTGAGAAGATAATGTGCAGGATTTCTAAAGTAAGTGTTATCTTTGTCGGTGACAAGCATAACGAATAGTCGTATCGCTACTTGTTACAGAATAAATGAAGAGCTTTTGAAAATATACCACGATGAGAATCAATGATATAATAATAAGGAACTTTAGAGGCTTTGCAGAGAAACACTTCTCATTTGATTCTAAAATGAATGTCGTTTTGGGCGACAATACCACTGGCAAAACAACATTGCTTCATGCCGTGCAAATAGCTCTCGGCGCCTATCTGCAAGAACTGACACTCATAAATGGTTGCGCAAGAAATTTTAGCAAAAGCGATCACGTCAGTGTCTATAGCAATAGTGCTAAGAGTTTCCAACCTATAGCAGAAAAGCCATGGATAGAAGTAAATGCTAATGTCGTTGAAAGAAATTTCTGTATAGGGACTAAGGAATACTCAGGAGCAGAAAAGACTATCAAATGGGCAAGAACAAGTTCTAACAATTCCAGAAATTCCAAGACAAATACGGGTGAGTTAATGACCGTGGTTGCTCAAATGGAAAAGATGCGGCGAAGTGCCGACAACACAGGTGTCAATTCAGTTTTGCCACTGTTTCTGTCGTTTGGTGCTTCGCGTCTTGTTGACAACTACAATGGGGCAGAAAAAACGAAGACACGAGCATCACGCGAAGAGAAAGCCTACAAATGTGCATTGGACGAAAAGGTCGATTTCAAGAGTGCTTTCGACTGGATATATCGTTTTGATAAGGAATTGGCCAAGGACAAAGAGTTTGAACAGACTGACGAAGCGTTTCTCAATGCGTTACGTACAGCTATTCCATCACTCAAAAAAATAGAGATTGACAGAAAGAACACAGAGTTCACTGCACAGATACAGATGGCTAAGGATCCGGAACCTCATTGGCTTACATACGATACAATGAGTGCAGGCTTCAAGTCAATGATTAACATTGTTGCTGAAATAGCATATCGTTGTATACAACTTAACGGATTTCTCGGCATTGATGCTGTGAAAAAAACCCCTGGCATCATATTGATTGACGAGGTCGACCTCTACTTGCACCCACATTGGCAGCAGCATGTACTAAGCGATCTGCAAGCAGCTTTCCCAGAATTCCAGTTTATAGTTACTACACATTCTCCATTCATCGTACAGAGCGTAGAGAGTAGGAATGTGATAACGCTTGATGGGCGGATTGCGGAAAATAGCCCAAATAAGAGAAGTCTTGAAGAAATCGTCGTTAACGAGATGAACGTTGATACAGTTCGCAGTAAGAAGTATAATGAAATGGTTGATATGGCTGAGAAGTATTACCAATTAGTAAAAGACGGACAAAAAGATTCTGCGGATGCTAATAAAATAAAAGAGGAACTTGATGAAATAGAAGCGGATTTCTCGGATGATCCTGCTTATGTTGCACTACTTAGAGCTGAAAGAAAATCTTATGAGACCAGTAGATAAATGGGCTGTAGGACACCAGTTCCTACTAAATGGAGAAAACGAGACTGTTAGACCGTCTTATAGCCCTTATAGTGACTCTAAACCAGTGTTGACTGCCAATTTGGGCAAGTATTGTTCCTATTGTGAGAAAGCGTTTTCTGAAGACAGAGATTTGCAGGTTGAACATATTCAACCCAAAGGTTATAAATCTAATGGTAAATTGATATATAAACATTTAGAGAATAAATGGAGCAACTTTCTGCTCTCTTGTGCTACATGTAATGGTGCCGACAACAAGGATACAAAGAATGTTAACTACAATGATTTTCACTTTCCTCATCTGAACAATACCTATTTAAGTTTAATATACGATGCTGGTGGAGTTGTGAAAGTTAATGATAAATTGCCCACTAATTCTCAAAAAAAAGCTGACAATCTGCTTAAATTGGTTGGGTTGGATAAGACACCAACGACGTCAAGTAATGGTGACAAGCGATGGAATATCCGTTCTCTCACTTGGAATGTGGCCCAAAGATACCTAAATAAGTATCAAAACAATGTTGTAGACAAAGATACAATTATTGATCTTGCTAAGGCATATGGTTGCTGGTCTATTTGGTTTACTGTTTTTAATGGTCACGATGATGTTCGTAAGTCTCTTATAGACGAATTTCCTGGCACAGCAAAAGATTGTTTCGATCCGAACAATCATTACGAACCAATTCCAAGCATTTCACATCCAGTGTAATAACATTAAATTCAAAAGCTCAGAATAATGTGGTTCAGAATTTTATGAGCCACATGGTGGCATTACTATAGGATTCATATCAATATGGTGGTTATTCCAAGATATGTGCTTTTAAACTCAATCTGCATTTTATGATTACACTAACCGAAAGCCAAAAACGGGTGTTCAAAAGTATGAAAGACTTTATTTATAAGTCCGACGACCGTGTTTTCCTGCTTAAGGGTTATGCTGGAACAGGAAAAACGACGCTTATGCGCTTCCTGATTGATGACCTTAACAAGAAAGAGCGCGAATACCGTTTGCTGGCTAGTACGGGACGCGCTGCAAAAATACTGGGCGACTTGTCGGGAAATGGCGCTTCTACTATTCACGGAATGATTTACTCGTTTAAAGACTTGAATAAGGAAGTTCCGACTACGGCGGGAACTGGTGTCGACGATTCCGGACAGTTGTTTCTCGTCTTCGAACCCAATGTTGTAGGGAACGACGCGGGCGAATGTGTCTATATTGTTGACGAGGCCTCTATGATTGGCGACATGGAGCCTGTGTACGTAACCCAGGCCATGTTTGGGTCGGGAAGGCTGCTTAAGGAGCTGATGGATTACGACAAGCGCAAGGGCTCGAAGTTTATTTTTGTGGGTGATCCGTGCCAGTTGCCTCCCGTTTCGCAAACCGCCTCGCCGGCCCTCGACCAGAAGTATTTTATGAACGTGTTCCGCCTGCAGGCGCAAGAGGCGCAACTCACCGAAATCATGCGCCAGGGCAAAGACAGCAGTCTGATTACCGTTTCGCAAGACATACGGCGCCGCTATGCGCAAAGCCCCGAGGTGGTAGACGCTACCAAACAACATGTGTGGGGCGAGAAGTTCCACTTCAGACATTGCCGCGATATCCATATCCTTAACTCTAACGAGGTTTTGTTGCAAAATTACGTCGACGACGTCAAAACCAATGGTTTCGGTAATGCCATCTACATCTGCCGAAGCAATAAAGACTGCCATAGAATGTCGCTGACCGTGCGTGCGCAACTAGGCTTTAGGGGACGCGTCTGCGTGGGCGACCAGCTGATGGTGGTGCAGAACAACCTGTTGTCGGGGCTGGTTAATGGCGATATGGTCGAGGTGCTGGAGTTGGACGGGACGGTGGAAAGGCGTGCCAATCAGGACTTCCGCCGCGTCAAGGTAAAGAACCTGTTCGACGGGACGGTCTCTGAACAGCTGCTGATGGAGAGCCTTCTCGACAATCCTACACAGAATGTGTCGGCTGAAGAACAGACCGAGCTGTTCCGCGATTTTGCTATACGTATGCAC
>ODAI012586918.1_pt1 | contig 73239 bp, 60 predicted proteins | sample 1539321 | NCBI WGS metagenome assembly ODAI01 (sample SAMN02144231, study PRJEB22623) | gut metagenome | biome: sheep rumen | host: Ovis aries | place: New Zealand
ATCCCTGTGATGCTCTGCTTCTTCTGCATGGGCTTCGTGGATCTCGTGGGCATTGCCTCCAACTACGTTAAGCAAGACTTGGCACTGAGCGATTCCACAGCCAACATTTTTCCGTCGTTGGTGTTCTTTTGGTTTTTGATTTTTTCGGTGCCAACGGGAATGTTGATGAACCGCATCGGCAGAAAAAACACCGTGTTGCTGTCGTTGGTGATAACGTCGGTGTCGCTGTTGATACCTCTGTTTGGCAATTCGTTTGCCGTGATGCTGATTGCGTTTTCGCTTTTGGGCATTGGCAACGCGCTGATGCAGACATCGCTCAACCCGTTGGTTTCCACCGTTTTGGGCGACAAAAACCTTGCGTCAACACTCACATTTGGACAGTTTGTAAAGGCAATTGCATCGTTTTCAGCACCTTACATCGCCACTTGGGGAGCCACTCAGGTGATTCCTGAATTTGGATTGTCGTGGAAAGTGCTGTTTCTCACGTTCTTTGTGGCAAGCGTTTTTTCGGCTGTAATGCTCAAAGTAACGCCCGTAACCGAAGCCATTGGGGAAGGCAAGTCAACCACCATTTTGTCGTGCCTCAAACTCCTGAAAACTCCAATCGTGTTGCTCACATTTTTGGGCATAATGTGCCACGTGGGCATCGACGTTGGCATCAACACCACCGCGCCCAAAATCCTGATGGAACGCCTTGGAATGACGCTCACCGACGCAGCATTTGCCACAAGTCTCTACTTTATTTTCCGCACATTGGGCTGTCTGACAGGTTCGTTTTTCCTCAGAATTATGAAAAATAGGACGTTTTTTGCAATCTGTCTTTTGATGATGGTCTTGTCAGTGTGCGGACTTTTTTGGGGAGAATCCAAGCCGCTGTTGTTCACCGCAATAGCACTCGCCGGCTTTGGCAATTCCAACATTTTCCCGATATGCTTTGCCAAGGCGCTCACCTCGATGCCCGACAAGCAAAACGAAGTTTCGGGATTGATGATAATGGGCTTGTTTGGCGGTACAATTTTCCCGCTCATAATGGGCTTTGCCGCCGATGCCTTCGGACAATCCGGCGCAGTGGCTGTAATCGCAGTTGGTGTGGCTTACTTGCTGTGGTTCACGAAGAAAATTGACAATTAATTGACAATAATTAAAAACCGTAATACAATGAAAAGATATATAGTAGGCCTTGGTGAGGTGTTGTGGGATATGCTTCCCGAGGGCAAGAAACTCGGTGGTGCGCCATCAAATTTTGCGTACCACGCCGGACAATTTTTGGGACACGACAACACGTTGGCTGTGAGCGCAATCGGCGACGACGATTTGGCAGACGAAACCATCGACAATATGCGTCAACATTCGCTCAACTTCTTGATGCCAAAGGTGGAATACCCGACAGGCACTGTTCAGGTAACGCTCGACAAATACGGCGTGCCTACCTACGACATCAAGGAAAATGTGGCTTGGGACAATATCCCCTTCAATCCCGAAATCAAGGAAGTGGCTCAAAACTGCCGCGCCGTTTGCTTCGGCTCGTTGGCGCAGCGCAACATCGTGTCGCGCAACACGATAGCGGCGTTTTTGGACGCTACACCCGACGACTGCCTCAAAATTTTCGACATCAATCTCCGTCAAAATTTCTACACCAAGGAGATTATCGAAAATTCGCTGCGTCGCTGCAACATTCTCAAAATCAACGACGAAGAGTTGATAACAATCGGACGCTTATTTGAGTTTCCCGGTCTCGACATCCGCAGCAAGTGCAAGAAACTCATCAAGGAGTATTCGCTCGACATCTTGGTATTGACCTGCGGCACCAACGGCTCGTATGTGTTCACCGGCAACGAATCAAGTTTCCAAGAGACACCCTCGGTAAACGTTGCCGACACGGTAGGCGCGGGCGATTCGTTCACAGGCACATTCTGCGCGTCGATTTTGAGCGGCAAGTCGGTAAAAGAGGCACACGAAGCGGCTGTGGAAGTCTCGGCATTTGTCTGCACCCAAAAAGGCGCAATGCCCGAAATTCCCTCGGCATTGAAGGCAAAAATAATGTAGAGTTAGTTAGTAATCTTCTCAGTATATGAACACCGAATCAGACATCAAGTTTGATTCGGTGATTTTTTTTACCTCATCTCTCCCGGTGCGATGCCGTACTCGTCTTTGAAACATTTGGTGAAGTATGCCGGAGACGAAAAGCCTGAGTTGTAGGCAATTTCGGAGATGGTTTTGGTGGTTTCAGCGAGGAGTTTGCGGCCGTATTGCAGACGCGATTTGCGCAACAAATCTACGGGAGTGCTGCCGGTCAACGCCTTGATTTTGCGGTAAAACTGCGTGCGGCTCATTCCCATCTCCAAGGCGAGCGATTCTACACTGAGTTCGCTTTCCGAAATGTGAGCCTCCACGTATTCGCGGAATCGTTTTACAAAAATGTCCTCGGTTGCTGGGGGTTCTTGGGGTTGATTATCAGTCTGTTGCGTAGGTTCGGCGGTAGATGGTTCGGCGGAATGACTTTCCCAAATAGTTTTGAGCAAATGTCTGTTTTTCAATAGATTGTCTATACGCGCCAATAGCAATTTGCTCGAAAACGGCTTGGTGATGTAAGCGTCGGCACCGTGGAGATAGCCTTCCACTTGGTTTTCGTCCAACGACCGCGCCGTGAGCATTATCACAGGGATATGGCTCGTGATAATATTCTCCTTGATTTGACGGCAAAAATCCAAACCGTTCATCACAGGCATCATTATATCGCTGATAATCAAGTCAGGAACTTCCTTTTCGGCAATTTCAAGACCTTCCCTTCCGTCGGCTGCCTCAAAAATCTTGTAACGTCCTTGGAGTATCATCCTCAGATAAGCCAAAATGTCGGCGTTGTCGTCAACGGTAAGCAAAGTAAAAGCGTTGTCGGGCGGTGCGGCATTGTCGGCGGCATTGTCGGCGGTGCTGTGGGCGGTGATTTGGTCGATTTCCTCAAACGAAAGTCCGCCGGTGTGCTTGCCGGTCTGAATCTCCAAAATCTTGTTAATCAACTCCGAAAGTCGCGACGTATTGCGGCAAATTATCGAAAACATCTCCGAAGTCTGCGGATTAGAATTGCGGATTTCGTTGGTTTGGGCAAGTTGCGACAGAGGTCCTTCTATCAACGTGAGCGGCGTGCGGAGTTGGTGGCTTATTTCGGTGTAAAAATTGAGTTGCTGTTGAGCCATACGCTCTTTTTCGTCTTTGATTCTTGCCCGTTGGAGCATATAACGATAGACAATCACAGCAAGCACAAGCATCAATATCACAAGGCTCGCCGCCATAAAGGTCATCATTTTTTGATTGTCGAGTTCGTGGAGATAATTGTCCGCCTTTTGGTGAAGGAGTTCGAGGCGATGCCATTGATTAGCAAGTTCTTCGCTCTCCATATAAAGCACAGTGGCGTTGTCGGGCGTAACGATTGCCGAACTCAGGAGCGTCTCTCTTTGATACGGGCGTTTTTCGAGGATGTCGAGGGCAAGTTTCAATAGCAAGTCGCCACGTGTGGGATAGATGTACGAAGCGTCTAACAATGAATCCATTACGAGTTTGATGCCGCCGTTTTCATCGGGCAGACCGTCGATGCCGCAAAATTTTGGGAGCGGCTTGCCGGTGTAAAATTTTTCAAAAGCCTTGCGCGCACCCAATGCCGTGCGGTCGTTATGTCCAAAAACAAGGTCGATGCTGTCGATATTTTGGGCGTTTTGCATTACCACATCGTAAGCGCGTTGCTCAGTCCAATCGCCTATGAGTGTGGAGATTACCTGCATTTCGGGATATTCTTTGAGAGCGTCGTGAAAACCATTGTGGCGTTCCTCGGCAGGCGACGAACCGTCCAATCCCGTTATCTCCAAAATTCTGCCCTTGCCGTTGAGCCTGCCCGCCATATAACGCGCCATACGGAATCCCATTTCGTAATTGTCGGCACTCATAAAGGCGGTGTATTTGGTGGAGCCGGTTTTGCGCTCGAATACAATCACAGGCACACCACTTTCGGCAGTACGGTCTATCGCCGCCGAAATGCTCTCCACTTGGTTAGGAGCCACGATGAGCAAGTCAACGCCACTTTTTACAAGGCTGTCGATTTGTTGGATTTGTCTTTGGCTGTCGTCGTAAGCCGATGCAAAACAGAGTTTTACGCCCTCGTGAAAATTGGCTTCCATCGCCAACTCCGAGTTTTGCTTGCTTCGCCAAATATCATCAGAACACTGCGCGACCCCGATACGGTACTTCGGCGCGTCGGGTGTGCAGGCGGCAATGGCGGCGGAGATTATTGCCAATAATATTAGGAGGAAGTTTGGTTTCATTGCTTATTGGGATTAATGATTTGCCAATGACCACCTTTGGCGTGGCCTACATACACGACATTGCTCATTGTTTTGATTTTGCGGGCGATGGTCTTGACGCTCACATTTAATCTTGCTGCGATTTCTGTTCTCGTTATGCTCAAATTATCTTGTATCAAGGTCAATATTTGTTCTTCTATCCTTTGATTTTGGGGGACATTTTGAGGGACATTTTGAGGGACATTGACCCTCAAAGCGTCAAATTTTACAGTAAAACCATCTCCTTTTATCTGATAGACAGGGGCTGATGCACCGATGTTGTAACACTCCCTTTCGATTTTTTCGATTCCGCGTCCCCAAGATTCTATGTATCCGGCACGATAAAACGTGGAGGCAAGCAACGGATTGTACGGACGCGAACGATGCGGACGCAAAATGTCTTCTACCGTCCAATCTGAGGGGAACGAACATTGGTTGCTGATATACATCACATCGTCCTGAACTCTTATTTGAATTGGTATTCCGTCTTGCCATTTGCTATGAATGAGCGCGTTGAAAACGGCTTCCCTGACAGCCTCTCTTGCGTATGGAAAAGATTCCACGCGCACATCGTGTTGGTAACTAATTGATGCTTTGAGGTATTTGAGGTAAATCAAATCAATCGTGCGGTCTGCCATAATCATAAGCGAACCCTCTACGGTGTCTTGATACAAAAGTTCCGCACTATTACCTGACGGAAATTTGCCAATTTTGACATAACTGCCTGTGATAAACCGTTGAGGATAACGGTAAAACAGCAATACTGCGGCACGTTTTAGTTTGCCGTTGTCGAGAAGTCCAAGTTTGTCTAAAAGTTGATGGGTGGAACACTCCACATCCATAAGCGACATCCTACCCGTGCGGACGGCTTCGCGTCTGAATATATCCAAACTCTCCTTATCCAAATCGTCAATTCCAATCCAATCTATTGGCGTAGAGTCCCATTGGTAGCCGGTCTTTTTTATCAAAAATTCAGTAAGTGCGGCTCCTTGCAGTTGCTGTTTGGTGCTGCCGCTTCTGTAATGGTACTCTCCGTGGTAACTAACGGGAAATGTACTTGCATTAACAACAATTTCGAGGTAGTCTTTTTGGTCGGAGGTTAACAAATTGACATCTACAAATATTCCCATAGTGTCGCGTACTTTATTAGGGATGTCCTCCAAAAGTTTTTTGCAGTCTTTTGCTCCGCACACATTCCCGCTGTCGTTGACACCGATGTATAGTTTGCCGCCCTGCGCATTAGCAAAGCCGCAAATCCATTTGAGGTATTCATCGCGCCAAGATTCTTTAAACTCTATGTTTTGGCTTTCGTTTTTCATCTTCGGAAGTCTTGATTTAAGTATCGCACCCACAAAAATATGAAAAAAATCGCAACCACACAATTCTTTTTGCTAAAATACAGAGAAATATGTTTCAATCCTTTCAAAAATGTTGCACTGCAACAAATTTTATAGTATTTGAACTTTTTTTTATATCCTTGGTGGACGTGGAAGCATAATTTTACGGTCGGAAAGCAAAACAAATTTTTTTTAACTTTAAAACTTAAAACGCAATGAAAAGACTGAAAATGTTTCTAACGGGCTTGTTGCTCGTGTTTGCAAGTACGGCACTGTACGCGCAGACAGAAATTGCAGGTAATGTTACCGACGAGGCGGGGGAACCGGTAATCGGAGCCACCGTAGTAGTAAAGGGCACTACCGACGGCACAATCACCGACCTCGACGGCAATTTTAAACTCTCCGTCGAAGAGGGCAAAACACTCATTATCTCTTACATCGGCTTTGAGGACGCCGAAGTAACCGCCGCCCAAAATCTCCGCATCACCCTCAAAGAAGAGGTGAGCGAACTCGACGAGATTGTGGTAACGGGCTATTCGGTGCAGAAAAAGGCGGATTTGACCGGCGCAGTTTCCGTTGTAAAAACCGACGACATTGCCAAGCAAAACGAGAACAACCCTCTCAAAGCAATGCAGGGACGTGTGCCGGGTATGAATATTTCTGCTGACGGTTCGCCTTCGGGTTCGGCTACGGTAAGAATCCGTGGTATCGGCACTCTCAACAACAACGACCCGCTCTACATCATCGACGGCGTGCCTACCAAATCGGGTATGCACGAACTCAACGGCAACGACATCGAATCTATCCAAGTCTTGAAAGATGCCGCTTCTGCCTCTATCTACGGTAGCCGCGCTGCCAACGGCGTTATCATCATCACCACCAAACGCGGCAAGGAAGGCAAGGTGAAGGTGAATTTTGACGCAAGCATCGCTATGCAAAACTACACCAACAAACTCGACGTTTTGAATACCAAGGAGTTCGGACAGGTAATGTGGCAAGGTTATGTTAACGATGGTCTCGACCCCAACCAAAACGGTCTCGGCTACAAATACGATTGGAGTTACGACAACAACGGCGTTCCCGTGCTCAATTCAATCACAATGAACAAATATCTTGACGCCGCCGGTACCACTCCCGCCGCCAATACCGATTGGTTCGACATCACAACACGCACAGGCATTATTCAGCAATACAATCTCTCTGTCAGCAACGGTTCTGAACGCAGTTCGTCGTTCTTCTCATTGGGATATTACAAAAACGACGGTATTATCAAACATTCTGATTTTGAGCGTTTTTCGGGACGTTTGAATACTGATTACGACATTGTAAAAACCGACAGTAGAAGCATTGTAAAAATTGGCGAAGATTTCACCGTAAACCGCACCGACGAGGTTCAGGCTCCGGGCGGATTTGTTGAAAACGTGTTGCAATTCAACCCCTCGTTGCCGGTTTACACCACTGACGGCGAATTTGCAGGCCCTGTTGGTGGCTATCCCGACCGCGAAAACCCGCTCGCCAGACTTGAACGCAACGCCGACAATCGTTATACTTATTGGCGTACTTTTGGCGATGTTTACCTCAACATCAGCCCCATTAAAAACCTCAATATCAAAACCACCGCAGGTATTGATTACGCTCAAAAACAACAGCGAATTTTCACTTATCCCATCACCGAAGGCACTGTTGCAAATCCGATTAACGGCATAGAAGCAAAACAAGAGCATTGGACCAAAATGATGTGGAACGCCGTTGCAAGTTATATGTTTGGCAAGGGAATCCACAGCGGCGATGTACTCGTTGGCGTGGAGGTCAACAAGGAAGACGACCTCGATTTTAGCGGTAAGAAATACGATTTTGCAGTTTTGACACCCGAATATATGTGGCCCGGCGCAGCAGTTGGAGAGGCTGAGGCTTACGGCGGCGCAGGCGGTTACACCTTGGTATCGTATTTTACAAAGGCTAATTATACTTTGATGAACAAATATCTTGCAAGCGTTACATTGAGGTACGACGGTTCGAGCCGTTTTGGCGAAAACAAACGTTTCGGTTTGTTCCCCTCGGTGAGCGCAGGTTGGAAAATCAGCGAAGAAAATTTCTTGAACGACATCGCTTGGCTCGAAAGCCTCAAAATCCGTGCAGGTTGGGGTCAGACAGGTAATCAGGAAATCGACAACACAGCACGTTACACCCTTTACCGCAGCAACTACGGCGAGGCTCAGTTTGGCGGTCAAAGTTACGGCACAAGTTACGACATTGAGGGCGTCAACGGCGGACATCAATTATCAAGCGGTTTTAAGCGCGACCAACTCGGCAACGACGACCTCCAATGGGAAACCACAACACAATTAAACGTCGGTCTCGATTTTGGATTCTTCAAAAACGCTCTCTACGGTTCGTTTGATTGGTTTAAGAAAACTACCACCGACATCCTCGTCAATATGCCCGGCATCGGCGTTATGGGCGAAGGCAGCGCACAATGGATCAACGCCGGCGAAATGGAAAACACAGGTTTTGAACTCACCATCGGCTATCGTGGCGGCAAAAAGAAATTCACCTACGACATCAACGCCAATATCGGCACTTATCAAAACGAAATCACCAAACTCCCCGAAACTATCGCCGCAAAAGGCACATTCGGCGGCAACGGCGTAGAAAGCGTTGTTGGACATCCGATGGGCGCGCAAGTGGGCTATGTTTACGACGGCATTTTCTGCAATCAGGACGAAATCGACCGCCACGCCTCACAAGACGGCGCAGGTATCGGCCGAATCCGTTGGAAAGATTTGAACGGCGACAATGTTATCAACAGCGAGGATCAAAAATGGATTTATTCGCCCGTGCCGGATTTCACTTGGGGTATCAACCTCTATTTTCAATACAAGGATTTCGATTTGACAATGTTTTGGCAAGGTGTTCAGGGTGTTGATGTTATCAGCGACTTGAAAAAAGAAACCGACCTTTGGAGCGGTCTCAATATCACCAACCTCAACAAGGGTACACGCCTTCTCGACGCTTGGACACCCAACAATCAGTCGTCGGACATTCCCGCTGTTAGCACAATGGACAACAACAACGAGAAACGTGTAAGTAGTTATTTTGTAGAAAACGGTTCATACGCCAAACTCCGCACCATTCAGTTTGGTTATAATCTGCCAAAAGAGATTTGCAAAAAGATTTCCGCAGAGCGCGTGAGGTTTTACGCTTCGGCACAGAACCTCTTGACAATCAAATCGAAAAAGTTTTCAGGTGTTGACCCCGAAAATGCAAACTTCGGCTACCCGATTCCTGTAAACGTAACTTTCGGTATTAACGTATCATTTTAACTACGGAACACACAGAAAACACGGAATGTTAAACGCAAAAAAATTATTAAAAACAACAAGTTATTTTTAATAAACAGAAAACACGGAAACGAAAGTACTGAATTTAGGTTCAGTGTTTTCCGAAAAATTTTAAAGTATTTAAAATTTTCTTCAAGTAATAAATTTCCGTGACATCCGTGCTTTCCGTGTTAAAAAAAATTATAATTATAATAATTTGTAATAATATGAAAAACAAAATATTATCCATAGCATTGATACTTGCGGCGGCAGCGGGATTGCCATCTTGCTCCGAAATGCTTGACGAGAACATTCCGCAAGGCACATTAAGCGACGTTCAGGTGCAGACACCCGAAAACGCTGAGGCAATGGCAGTGTCGGCATACGCAATTTTCACCACCGCCGAAGACATCAACTCGTCGTTTTCGATGTGGAATTTTGACGTGCGCAGCGACGATGCCTACAAGGGCGGCAACGGCACAAGCGATGGCGACGTGTTCCATCAGTTGGAAATCCAACAAGGCGTACTCGTTACCAATTGGAACATCAACGATATGTGGGTGCGTTTGTACAACTGCATTTCGAGGGTTAACGCCGCCTTGGCACTCCTCGAAGGTTGCGACGATAGTTTTGCGATGAAGCAGACCCGCATTGCCGAGATGAAATTCCTTCGCGGCTATGCTCATTTCCTTCTCAAAAGGCTCTACAAGAATATCCCATTCGTTGTGGACGAGCATTTGGATTACGAAGGCTACAACAATCTCTCCAACACTCAGTATTCCAACGACGAAGGTTGGGCATTGATAGCCAAGGATTTGGAAGATGCTTTCAACAATCTTCCCGAAGTTCAGGACGACAAAGGCCGCCCGTCGAAGGCTGCGGCAGCCGGTTTGCTTGCCAAGGTTTATCTCTACAAGGCTTACCGTCAAGGTGATCCTCAGAGCAACAAGGTAACGGAAATCAACACCGCCGACCTTGAAAACGTTGTCAAATACACCGACCCGTCGCTTTATGCCGGATATGGTCTCGAAAGCGATTTTCACAACAATTTCCGCCCCGAAGAGCAGTTTGAAAACGGCAAAGAAAGCGTTTGGGCAATTCAGTATTCGCGCAACGACGGCTCTACATACGGCAATCTCAATTGGAGCAACGGCTTGATTCCGCCCAACATTCCCGGCGCGACAGACGGCGGCTGCGATTTTTACAAACCGTCGCAAAACCTCGTGAACGCTTTCCGCACTGGCGACGACGGTTTGCCGCTCTTTGACAATTTCAACAGCGAGGATTACGACATCGCCAAAGACAACGCCGACCCGCGCCTTTTCCTCACCGTGGGAATGCCCGGACTTCCTTATATGTTCAACAAGGATTTTATGATGGAAGAAAGCGGCATTTGGAGCCGTTCAAACGGTTTGTACGGTTATTATGTAACACTCAAACAGAACGTTGACCCCGCACTGATTGGCGAATACTTGATAAAAGGTTCGTTTTGGGGAACGTCGATGAATAGAATCGTAATCCGCTATGCCGACGTACTTTTGATGCGTGCCGAGGCGTTGGCTCAACTCGGACAATCCGACGATGCAATAGCCATTGTCAATCAAATCCGCAGCCGTGCCGCTTCAAGCACACAACTCACCAATTCGTACAAAAACGCTTACGGTGTCAAGATGTATATCTCCAACTACAAAGGCAGTTACGACAAGGAAACGGCAATCAAAATCGTCAAGATGGAACGCCGCCTCGAACTCGGTATGGAATCGGAGCGTTTCTTCGACCTTGTACGTTACGGCGAGGCAGCCGAGGTTATCAACAAGTATTACGCCGAGGAAGCCGATAATTGCGCCATCTATTTGACGGCACATTTCACCGCCGACAAGGACGAATACTTGCCAATCCCCTTTGAGCAAATCTCCGCTTCCCACGGTCATTACACACAAAACATCGGCAATTGGTAGAAATGAGTTTAACACCGAATAAAACTAATTAACACAAATTTGATTGTAAAACTTTAATAACTAATGCCGCAAGCGGCAGCAAATCAAACAAATAATGTTTCAATTTGACTATATGAAATCAAATTAGTTAAATTAGCCAAAATATGAAGCAACTTGTTGATTCTTATTTTATTAGTTGTTAGTTTTATTTGTTAAATTCGGTGATGAAAAATACTTGCGAAAGTTGAATTAATTCGGTGTTAAATAAAATTGTAATTCTTAAATCATAATTAAAAATGAAAAGATTAATTAAAAACACAATAATTGCGGCACTTGCGGCGGTAACATTAGCCGCTTGTTCCGACAGCGAGGGCGACAGTCTGTCCCTCGACGGCGACTGCAACGTAGAAGCCGTAAAACTCGATGATTTCATCGGTAATTGCGACCCTAAAACCCGCAACATCCTCGTCCGTCTGCCCGAAGTTTACGAAACATCGACAATGAAAATCACCGACCTGAAACTCTCTGCTAACGCCACCTGCAACTTTTCTGTCGGCGAAACCGTCAATATGGACGCTGCAAAAGTAATTCACGTGGTAAACGGCGATGCGTCATTGGATTGGACTCTCAGCGTATTGCACGACGAGGCAAGGATTTCGCAGTTTGTAATCAACGGTACGTATGCCGGCTCAATCGACGAGGCTACCAAGACAATCACGGTCTATATCCCTGCATCAGAAGGCATTACGTCGCTCACACCAACAATCGCCATCAGCGACAACGCAACCATCAGCCCCTCGTCGGGCGTGGCATTAGACTTTTCAGAGCCGGTGGTTTACAATGTTGAAAACAATTCGGCAAAGAGTGCGTACACCGTTACTGTCATCGCCACCGAAAAGCCGAAAGCCTTGTTTGTAGGCTCGGCAGCCAACCTCAACGACCTCGACCCCGAAGCCAAAACCGCTTGTCAGTGGATGCTCTCCAACGTGGAAGGTTCGCTCTACGTATCGTTTGCCGACCTTCAAAACGGCAATGCCGACCTCTCTGAATGTAAGGTGATTTGGTGGCATTATCACGTTGACGGCGGTGTGGACGGTCACGACATCTTCCAAGCCAAAGCCACCGACGCTCTTGCAGCCAAAAACGAAATCCGCTCATTCTACGAAAATGGCGGCGCATTGTTCTTAACACGTTACGCCACCAACTTGCCGTCGTTCATTGGTGTTACCGGCGACGACGAGTGGACAACGCCCAACAACTGTTGGGGTCAAAACGAGGACGCAGCCGAACTTTGCGGCGGACCTTGGGACTTCAAGATTTATAGCGGAATGAACTCTCATCCGCTGTGGCAAAACCTCGTTCAGGGCGACGACCCCAACAGCGTTTACTGCACCGACGCAGGTTATCACATCACCAATTCAACAGCGCAGTATCACATCGGCACAGATTGGGGCGGTTATGACGACTACGACGCTTGGACATCACGCACGGGCGCAACGATACTCGGCGTAGGCGGCGACGGCGCAATTGTGGCTTGGGAATATCCCGCTCACGACAACAAAGGCGGCATAATCTGCATTTCGTCGGGCTGTTACGATTGGTATTCGTACAAATACGAAGACGGCTACACCGAAAAGTTCCACAAAAACATCGAAATTATCACTAAAAACGCATTCAATCACCTTTTAAAATAAACCGTTATGAAAATGACTATCAATACAATACTTGCGTTTGCAATGCCCTTCGTAACGTTTCAGGCTTGCAGCGACGACGAAACTTTTGGTGACGACCCGATAGATTGGTCAGACTCCACCACATTCATTGATTCTCAGGACGATGCCGCCTTCCTGACCTACTACAATCCGGCAATCGGACGTTGCGGCGACCCGATGCCCTTCTACGACGCCAAGGCAGGCGACTTCAAGGTGCTCTATCTTCAAGAGTACGACAACAACGGCCCTTGCTACCATCCGTTTTGGGGCGTTTCTACCAAGGATTGCGCCAATTACGAATCGTTGGGTGAGGTGTTGCCCACCGGCTCGTCGGTAGCGGAGGCTGACGCGGCTCTCGGCACAGGTTGTTGTTATTACAACGACAAGGACGGCAAGTACTACATCTACTACACCGGACACACCTCCAAGGAAGTGGTTTTGAGGGCTGTTTCCGACGATTTTAAGACTTGGAAAAAGGACAACACTTGGGTTCTTGACGGTTCAAAACTCGGATTCTCAGCCACCGACTTCCGCGACCCGCAGATTTTTGTGGGCGACGACGGACGCTACAAAATGGTGATTGCAAGCAAGTTGCGTTTTGTGGAGTTCACCTCCGACGATATGCTCAATTGGGAACTCACCGGCGATTTTCCAATGATTTGGGACAGAATGTGCGAGTGTCCCGACATCTTCAAGATGGGCAACTATTGGTACTTGGTGTACAGCGAGGCATACCGCACCTCTTGGAGTCGCAAGGTAAAATATATGATGTCAGACACTTACGAAGGATTGAAGGCTTGTTTCAACGATCCGGGAGCCAATTGGCCCAAGGACGGACACGAGGGCATTCTCGACAGTCGTGCTTTCTACGCTGGCAAGACGGCTTCCAACGGCACCGACCGTTACATTTGGGGTTGGTGTCCGTATCGCAAGGGCACAACGATTCACGACAAGAACCTCAATGTAGGTGCTGATGGTGAACCCGATTGGTCAGGCGCATTGGTCTGCCACAAAGTGATTCAGCACGAGGACGGCACATTGACATTGGGCGCAGTAAGCGGAATTGCTGACAAATTCTCCACACCCGCCACGGTTAAAGTAATGAAATCGGAAGGCGCGTCTTTGTCGGGTGTTGACGGCACTTTGAGCGGCGAAGGTTCTTACATTCTTTACAACCGTCTTGGCACAACGAATCACATTTCATTCACCGTTACCACCACCGGCAACGAGGACAAATTCGGCATTTCGCTTGTTCGCGGCACCGATTCGGAACTCTACTACACGATGGAAATCAACCCCGAAGGCGAAAACAACCGCAAAGTGAACTTCTTGCAAGAAGGTGAGAATGGCAAAGGTTTCATCGATGGCATCGACGGCTACATCTTCGCCCGCCCCGAAAACAATGTCTATAACATCGACATCTTCACCGACAATTCAGTAATGACGCTCTACATCAACGACGTCTGCGCCTACACCAACCGCATCTACGGTATTCAGAAAAACTGTTGGAGCATCAATTGCTACACCGGCAGCATTTCTATCAGCGGAGTAAGCGTGAAGAATTGAAAATTGAAAATTGAAAGTTGAAAGTTGAAAATTGAAAGTTGGGAATTAATAATTAGATGAATCGAAAATTGCAGCCGTTCGAGGGATTCGGGCGGCTGCGTTTTTTTTTGTATTCAGTTTGAGAATCGACAATTATATTTAAGCCTGAAAACATTGTTCGACAACAGTCAAAAATAGAGATTTTTTGGAACGGAGAAAGAAATTTTGGTATTTTTGGATTATGCAATTATTATTGAATGTTTATTTGAAAAACTAGCCTCACATATTTGACCATTTGCTTAATTATTACTACATTTGTTGCATCAAAGAAATGGTATTATGGCAGAGAACAACGAAATAATCCTATATCAACCGGACGAAACGATAAAACTCGAAGTTCGACTTGAAAACGAGACGGTGTGGCTCACACAGCAACAGATGGCGGAATTGTTTGGCACACAACGTCAAGCAATTACGAAACATCTGAAAAATATCTTTGACTGTGAAGAATTAGAACGCAGTTCAAGTAGTTCCATTTTGGAACTACTTCAAAAGGAAGGCAACCGTATGGTTAGACGCAAAGTGGAATTGTTTAATCTCGATGTAATTATCTCTGTGGGGTTCAGAGTTAATACAAAACGTGGCATACAATTCCGTCAATGGGCTAACCGAGTACTTAAAGAGTATATGATGAAAGGCTACTCCGTCAACCAACGGTTGGAACGGCTTGAACAGCGTGTAACCCAAACCGAAAACAAAATCGACTTCTTTGTCAAGACTTCACTGCCACCGGTAGAGGGCATATTCTACGACGGACAGATTTTCGACGCATACAAATTTGCCAACGACCTGATACGCAGCGCAAAACAACGCATTGTCTTAATAGACAATTACGTTGATGATACTGTTTTGCAAATGTTGGACAAACGTGAGCAAAACGTTTCAGCAACCATCTACACCAAAAACTTGACACCTCAGTTGCAACTCGACATCCAACGCCACAACGCCCAATACGCACCAATCACAATCCAAAGTTTTACACAATCCCACGACCGTTTTCTAATCATCGACGACACCGTCTATCACATCGGCGCATTGCTCAAAGACCTCGGCAAAAAGTGGTTCGCATTTAGCAAAATGGAGATGGCGGCGAGCGAGGTGCTGAGTAGGATTATTTGAGAATCAGATGGTTAGAAAATATTATCAAAAAAGTTTGTAAAAGATTTTTCTGATATTGAGTTTTTTTGTAAATTAGCCGCTGTTAAAAGACATAATTTGAAAGAGCGTTTGCGGAGGGCTGACATACCTGAAACGGCTAAAATCAGATAATTTATGGTCAGCACCTGCAAATGCTCGCATCCCTATAAAAGGGTGCGGGCTTTTCATAGTCATAAATGGGTTTTAGCCGACCTCAGGTGTGCTGTGAAATTGTCTGCATCCTTTCTTTTTGTGTTCGGCTGACAAAAAAGGATTGTTGAACTAAAAAAGAAAAAAATGTTTTGGGATAGTTTATTTGTCAATTCGACGATGGTATTAGGTTGTCTCTTAGGCGAAAAAGAGAAAACATTGTATGAAAAAATATTCAATTACAAAGGTATGGCGGTGCTTGGGATGAGTGCGTCAGGCAAAACAAGTTTCTTGTATAATTTGTGCAATGAAATTGATAAATCGGAACAGACAATTACTTCACCATACGAGAGGTTTGTTATTGAAGATAAGGATTTTAAATTTAAAATAGCATCCAACGACGATATAGGAGGTAGTGAAGACCTTTGTCCATATTATCCAGCATACATTGAGGCATCTGATATTTCATTGTTCTTCTTTAACGCAAAAAAATATATAGAAGACTACGATTATCGCTTCGCTACCAATTGTCGATTCGATTTTATTACACGACACGGTTTCCTTAGTGAAAAAAGAGACCACGGTGTAATAGGTACGCATTTGGATGAATTTGACACTGAGGGATTGCTTGTCAAGAAATACAATGGAGATTCAGAAGCGGAATTTAAATTGAAAAATCTTGTCAATGGAATCAAAAGACGAATCATCGATTTAAATAAAGATAAGGATTATAAGAGCATTCTTCTTGATCATTTTTTTCTCTTAGTGGATATGAGAAGAAAAGAAGAAGCTTTTCACATTCTTAAAAAATTCAAATAGAAATGATTGAGGCTTTAATGTGGATACAAGACAGAGAAAATGGCAAGCACGACAAAATTATTGTCGCGGGGGAAGATTTGACATCCATGGAACAGAATCGGCGAAATGTTGTCAAAAAACTTCTTGATTATTCCAAATTATCCGCTTTCAACTTTGAACGAGATTTAAAAGTTTGGAAAAAAAATGGCTTGTCGCAAAATTTCAGATATTTATACACGACAAGACCAGCGGGAATTTATATACAATCAAGTTTTGAGCAACGTGATGTTGAAGGCAGGTATATCGCCTTTATGTTTTATATGCCTAATACTGTCAATATGAATGTTGCGATAGAAACACTGAATAATATTGCAAACGATAATGGTTATACTTTTTCAGAAAAAGAAATCAGGTTTCTTTTGAACGAAGCTGATGACAGTAATAGATTTGCAACAACAATAACAGAATGGGCTATGGAGAAGTTAAAAACAGAATTTCATACTTATGGCTATGCACCAAATCCTATTTACGAGTTAGATGACTATAGGTATAAAATAAAATATAGAAATAAAACAACAATATATTTAATCATAATATTAATAATTCTCTGTTTAGGTATTGTCTTAATGATTTATTATAGAACCACTTAAAGAATAATAAAGATGAAAATAATCTACATAACAACAGCGGAGCGAGCGGTCAACTATCGTTGGGAGGAAAAAGCCAATACGATAGATAAAGATATTGTTTTCCTTTCTCCAAACATCGTAAACAAGAAGTATCGTGGCTACAAATTTCCCAACGAAGATTTCATTGAAGGAATGATGTTGGTTATGCATCCATATAAAGACAATTGTTTCGTGAAATTGGATAAATTAGAAGAAACTTCGTTGAACGAGTTGGCTGACGAATTGTGTACAATCTCTGATTATTTGGGTGCAAAAAGCATAAAAATTGAGAGCAAAATAACAGAGTGTCAAACTCTTGAACGAACTACTCCTTTTTCTGTCGTATATAAACCATTGGATTTAAATTTCGATGTTAAATCCAATGTTATGCAAGAAAAAGAGAAACAATATTCGCGTTATGAAAGATTTGGAAACAATCCGCTAACAACAGAAAACTATCAAAAAGCGGTTGATATGGCAACGGAATTGGGTTTATACAATCACAAAAATTTCAAGTATCTATTCAAAAATAGAATTCCTAATGGTCCACAAGTTGAGGAAAGAACAATCCATATTACCACAACTGAAAAACTTAATGAAACCAAAAGAATTGCAGCAAGTTTGAAAATCGCTAATATTTTCAACATCAGTGAAGATTATACAAAATCTATATCAACACTGAATAAAATTGAGTTCACCATTCAAATGTTGTTTACGGATAAAGAATCTGTAAACAAAACGGTGTGATTCTACTATTGATTGCAAGCGTGAAAGATTTTTTCCAAAACCATCGCCCGCCTCTCCGCCTTTTTCAGCGAGCCATTGGTGTGGGCGTGTGTGTTAAACATTCCATCCGCAAATAATACGGCAAAATTCACCACACGTTTGCATCTAATAAAAATATTTCATAGTTTTGCCCTTGCGGAAAATTCCGCAGCAACCCTCAAATACTTACACCAATGAAAAAAACACTTTTTACACTCTTGACGACCACTATTTTAGCCGCTACCGCCACCGCGCAAAACATCACCAACCGCACTTGGACTGACGGTCTCGGCGGTTGGTACTGCGACAAGGCCGAAAATGGCAACTACCAATTCGTTGGCGGTTATACCGATGCAGGTCTTGATTGGGAACTCAAAGGCATCGGAACCGACAAATACAAAGTAGTTGACGCTGAGTTTAATATGAGTGGCAACGGCTGCACTGTTACAAGAATGAAAATCATCGACGGCTACGACGCGGAAAACGTTGTGCTCGTGGCGCGAAATTCCAAAAACGTAGTCACTACACTCTTGGCGGAACTGAAAGATTGGAATCACGACGACCAACTTTTGCTCGATATGCTCGACGGCATCTACACCGACTCTCAGGGCAAGGAGTACAACTTTGCCCGCGAATCGCTCAACGGCGAGAAGTTTGAGGTTCAGGTCAGCGATGGCAATATGGCACAATGTTTCAAACTCAAAAACGGCAAAATCTATTGGGTGGAGTTCACCGACAAGGGAATCGACCTCTACAACGCCGTTTGGGACGACGATAACCCTGTTGGATATTACAAGCAATCAACGTTTTACAAGTCGCTCACCAAGAAAGACCAAATCACCGAAATCCTCACGGGTCAGTATCCTTACACCTCGTTGAAATTGGTTTTGCCGTCAGAATTGGATTATTTCTCCAAGGCTCAACTCCGCGTAATGCGCAACGAAATCTACGCCCGCCACGGCTATGTGTTCTCCTCCGCCGACCTCAAAGCCCACTTCGCCAAAATGAGTTGGTACAAGCCATTGAACGACAATTCAAAAGTGCAACTCTCACAATTGGAGCAATTGAACGTGGATTTGATTAAGGCGTGGGAAAACAAGAGTAAGTAATCCACATTATGGAATCACTGTCACCACCACTCGCTTGTAACTCGTAAGCCTTGGCGTGCCTTTGTCGGTAACTTTGAGGATGTAATGTATTGTGCAGGGTGCGGACACTTTGGGCGCGTGGACATTGACGTGGCGAATGTTTTCTGCGCCTTCCACGTCGTGATTTTTACCGTAAGTACCCGCCTCAGGGTAACAAAACCAAAGGTAAGAGAGATTGTCTCCATCGGGGTCGTAACTGCCTGTGGCATCAAGGCTAAACCACTCGCCACTTTTTACCGTCAGTTTCTCGCTGTGAGCGAGTTTTACAATGGGATTGTGGTTGGCTGATGCGTAATCCTTTGTACACCAATCCATTCGCACCGCAAAATCGTTCTGGAAATCAGCCCTCCAACGCCACACCGTTGCCTTGTAGCCGCCTGTCTTTTTGGTGCGGACCATCGCCCTGCCGTACTCGCCCGGAGCATAACAATAAAACGAGTCCACCGCGTTAGTCCAAATATTGTGCGGCTCGTGTTCAATAGGCACACCACCGTTAAAACCCTTCAAATCAAGCGTTTCGTATTCGGGAGTGTAATACTTGTAACGTCCGCCCCAACCACCAAAATCAGGGTGCTCCATATCGTTGAGACCGTTAGGAATCAAGCCCAACCACGACGGAGTGTCGCCCTCCATACCGTAAGCCACATCAGGATAAATCTCACCCATTGGCCCGTGGTTTTGCTGAATATTTTCTGCAAGCCACTGATTAGAAATATATTGTGGCTCCGACAAAGGGTCATCGTCCATAATTCCGCTCCATGTGGCGTTGCCGTATCCGCCCGGACTCACGATGTAAAACAATTCGGGAAAATTTTTGCGAATCCAAATGCCTGAATCGTCTTGGTCGGAGATGGTATAGACGCGAAGTTTGGAGATAAGTTTCTGAGCCTCAGCGGGCTTGTAGTTGTTTTTGATTTTCCACAACGCCTGCGCCAACGTATTAACTCCGCCCCAAACTGAAATCCACAGCGGACGGCTATCGTCTTTTTTCAGAGCATTGATAATGAGTTCTGATCCTTCTGAATCACAACCCTTTCCAACGGCTGTCATACCGTATTTTGGCAGACCTTTCGTAACAATCGAGCGCAAATAATCCGCCTTGGGCCAACCCTCCTGATGCAGCAAAAGATTTGGGCGCACCTTTTCGTAAGCGTCCACCGCCATCAAAATCGATTCCGGCGCAACAATATTTTTCATGTGAACGGACGTTGTGGCTATAATTCCCTCAATGTCAATAACATTAGAGTACAACAACAGTCTTACAATACTTTCGCCGTCATCAGGTTCGTTCTCAATGTCGGTGAGAACTATAAGACGGTGTTTTTCAACGCCTTCCTGCGCCGATGCCATTACCGGCATTACAAGCAACGATACAATGATTAATAGATGTTTTAGCATAGTGGTGTAGTTTTTAAGGTATTATCGATTACATTACAACATTCAAAATTGTTTCGGGCGGAGTTCCCATCAACATTATTGCGGTGAGTTTTTTGCCCATATCTTTAATTGAATGTCCACAGTGGAAAAGATTGTCGTCAACAATCAGCCAACGGTCGTGGGAAGGAGTTGTCCATAAGTGCTCATTGACTGCGGCAGTATATTCCAAAATGGAATACACTGAATTTTTATCGAGTTCGCCTTCCTTGAATATATTTGAAAGATGTTTAGAAACGGCAGGCTGTTTAACGCCAAACAAATCAGCAATTTGCTGTTGTGTTAGCCATACAGTTTCTTTATCCAACCTGACTTCCAAGCGAATATCATTATCAGGCTGATACATAACAATCTCGCCGTTGTTTTTAAGCGATGCGACTTCGGATATGTTTTGGTGCTGTGGCATAAGCGTGCTATTTTTGGGCAAATGTACAAAAATAAGGGGAAAATTCAAAACGAAATGCTACGTTGCATTGACGAATTCCACCGCATATATTGCGATTTTATCGATAAAGAATCTAATAAATAATTTATATTTAGCGAATTATAACTTTCATACAAAAAAATTACAAAAAGATTTGTCAAGTATTGGAATTTGTTGTAAATTTGGCGTGAAATCAAAACACCCAATTAATATGGAAATAGAACAGAGCATAAAAGATACCCTCAAATCTCGTCGAGTAAACGAATGCAAACAGATTTTTGGAAAAATTATACAATCAGAGCAATGCGTTGGTGATATATACTCCATTAATTATGAAACTGCGAAGGTCATAATTAATGACTTCTTCAAACATGAAGTAGGAGGTATTCCAAGCCTTAGTTTCCTGATTGCGACTCGTGTTAATCCTGATTCAGAAATCAATTTCGCAGACGAAGAAGCCTCTTTTATCTTATTGCGTGTTATGGACTCTGCACAATTGCCACAAGACAAAGAAGCCGAGCGTATCAGAGTTGAGGCAGCACAAAGAGTAAGTGGAGAGGTAAAACATTGGGACGAAAAAGAGACTATGGATTTTCGCACAAAGAGATTTCTGAGTTTTAATGGAGTTCTATGCCGTATTATTGGTACGTTCTATTTAGAAGAAGACCCTCAGAGTCCTAATGCACCGCTGCAATTAAAGTTTGGTAGCGACCTTTCTAACTATTATCCCAACGAAGGAATGAAAGTGTACAAACCCAACGGTGATGCTCTCAAAACGATTGTCAATTATATTGACCCGATAGAAGAAAAACGAATGCAAAAAGCATATGGAGAAAATTGCAAAGTGCAAATAGGCCATGTGAGATATGCATCATCTAATCGGAAGTATCAAAATATTGATAATGTTCCCGTTTATATCTATCCATCAGATTTGCTTTCGCAGAAGTCTGCCCTTTTTGGAATGACGAGAACAGGTAAATCTAATACTACAAAGATTATTGCAAAATCCGTTTTTGAATTGCGTAAGCAAAATGACAATAGCGGGAAACCGATTAGAATAGGTCAATTAATCTTTGATCCTAACGGTGAGTATGCAAATGAAAACGCACAAGATAAAGACTCGCAAGACAATAAATCTGCATTGAAAAATGTATGGAAACTGATTAATGGTGCAAAAAAAGAGAATGAAGTCGTAACATACGGTATAACAACACACCCGAAAGATCCTGATAGGAAAATGATGTTGTTAAATTTCTATTTGGAAGAGAATATCCTGATAGGAAAGGATATTATCAACAATCTCTTGGCGGACGATACTACAACATATATTAAAAATTTCATTCAGGCTAATTTGAATAAGCCTGAAAATGTGCCACCTTTTGGGTCTGCTATGACCAGATACAACAGACGTCTTCTTGCATATCGCGCCGTTTTGAATCGTGCAGGGTTTCCTCCGCCTGTTTCTTTGCAACCAAAAACCAAAGGGTTATTTGGTCCAGAAATATTGGCCGCGCTAAGACAAAGCCAAAGTACTGATGCTCCTGAGTATCAATCAGCGGCAATGGTGTTTGCTGCAAACAATGCGACATGGGAACAATTAGGAACGGCTTTTGAATCATTGGATAAGTTTATTAGAGATTCAAGTAGTGGATATAGGGATTTCGAAAACGCCTATGTCAATAGGCCCGATGGTTCCGGCGAAAGATGGGCTGACGAAGATTTGAAGAAAATTCTTGGAATTTTTCAATATCCCAATGGTACAAGAAAGATTGGAAAAGCAATTTCTCAGCATAGTCCAAAAATGTCAAGTGATTATGCCGATGATATTTATAAAGATTTAATTAAGGGAAAACTCGTGATTGTTGACCAATCAACAGGCGAGCCATCTCTGAATCAATCTTCTGCACTTCGTATTATTACAAAGATTTTTACGAATAATCAACGTGAATTTATCAATGGCAACGATAATATTCCTCAAATACTTGTTTATGTTGAGGAAGCACACAATATTCTCCCTGCCGGTAACGACTTGGACACGTCCAATATGTGGGTACGAACAGCAAAGGAGGGTGCCAAATACCATATTGGTATGGTATATGCCACACAAGAGGTAAGTTCTATTCAAAAGAACATTCTTAAAAACACTTCAAACTGGTTTATCAGCCATTTGAATAATACAGACGAGACAAAAGAACTTTGCAAGTACTATGATTTTGCAGATTTTGAACCGTCAATAAGACGAGCACAAGACAAAGGATTCCTTAGAGTAAAAACTTTGAGCAATCTTTTTGTGATTCCCGTTCAAGTCGATAAATTTGAGATATAAAAACGGAGGGAAAAATGAGTTTCGAAGGTGAATTTGCAAGTTATGAACCGCTTAGACGGATTATGGAAAGCAAAAAAGTTGCTGAACTTGAAAAACGCTTAATTGTCCGTCACAAGGACAAAGACGCGACAAACAGCGTAAAAAAAAGTATTGTAAAAAAATCAGATTTGGAAGGAAGCAAATTACAGCCGAATTACATCATTGCAATTGATGGCAGCAATTTGACACATCCTATTGAGAATGGTTTTCCTGGTGCTGAATTTGGCTACATTACAATCGCGTCTGTTTTACTCAAATTGGATTTAATAAAACAATTGGAATCGAATAAGTTTATTGATCCACGATTAGCAAGAAAAACAGAAGATGCAACATCTATTGAAACGGTATTTCCCGGATGTAATGTCATCCTAGATAAAGAAGATGATGCCAAATCATCTGTCAGAAAGGCAATTTATGAGGAATTTGAACGAAATAGAATCTTTAAAAATTGCGAATCTCTTTTAGATACATACGAATATTTATTTCAACTTAAAATTGATTCAGACGGAAAATCTACGCCAAAGCCTAAGAGTCCAATTGAAGGATATGCTGACAAAGATATGACTTACGGTATGGGTATTTACAAATGTCCTCATTCCGGCAAAAATCTATACTCTACGGACGCATTACGTTTGCATGAATTACTTAATCCTTCCGGCACGAGCGGTGAGTTGTATGGTCAAATAATGTCCACCATGGAAAAACTTTGGCTCGTTCACATTCTCAGGGCATTTGAACAAAATGGATGGCTTGAATTTGCGCAAGAATATGCCTTTGTAATGGATGGTCCATTGGCAGTGTTTAGCACTTCATCATGGCTGACTAAGGTTATCAGCAAAGAGATACAAAGGATAAATGAAAAACAGAAAAAGGTAAGCGGTGTTGACCTTTTAATCATAGGTATTGAAAAAAGCGGTACTTTTTTCAATCATTTTGAAACCATCGACACTGATGTAGACGGACATACAGACGTATTTCCGAATCAATCAGCATTACTATTAGACGATTCCTATATCAAAAAGAATATTATATATTCCGAAAGTACAAAACCTTATGGTCAAGACACTTATTTCGGTAGGAAATTCTTTTACAAAACCAAATCGGGACAAAAAATAGTACCTGTTGCATGTACTTTTACCGATTATCAAAAAAATCTATCAACGGCAAAACCTGACCAATTCCCAAGACTGGCAGATATTATGACATTGTTGGATAGCGTAGTTTCATGCCGTTATCCAAATTCCATCTCACCGCTTATCTCGGCACATGCAGAAGCGGCAATTCCTCTCAATTTGGGAAAAAGATTATTCGACGAAATTGCAAAAGAAATCAAAGAGAGAAAAACAAAATGTTAGTAAAAGAAAAAATATTACATGGATTTGATACAGCCGAAAGCCGTTGGGCTCGGTTCGGTCCCTATTATGCTATGTTTCCTGTTGATTTTGCTTTTGATGTTGTCGAGAAATATTCAAAAGAAGGGGATTTTATAATTGACCCTTTTGCAGGCAGATGCAGTAGTATTTTTGCGGGCGGTGTTTTAGGTAGAAATAGTTTGGGCATAGAAATTAATCCAGTGGGATGGCTTTATGGCACAGTTAAATTGTCGCCTGCGAAAAAGGATGATGTTATTGATAGATTACTTGAAATATATGGAAAACGAGATGCGTTTCAAGATATGGCTTTGGGTATGCCTGAATTTTACCATATATGCTATTGCAATGAAGTTTTAAGGTTTCTTTTGTCGGCAAGGACTTATTTGGATTGGGAAAATAACAACATTGATGCAACATTGATGTCCATCATATTGATTTATTTGCATGGCAAAATTGGCGAAGGATTATCCAACCAAATGCGTATGACTAAATCAATGGGTATGAATTATTCCGTTAATTGGTGGAAAAACAACAATATGGCTGTACCGCCTGAGATAAACCCATGTGAGTTTTTAATTAAAAAGATTGATTGGCGTTACGCCAAAGGGTTGCCTCAGGTTTGTGATAGTAAAGTACTTTTTGGCGATAGTTCTGTTCAATTGGTTGATATAGCAAGACGTTCAATCGAAAACAACATAAAATTTTCTTTGTTATTTACGTCTCCGCCGTATTGTGCTGTAACCAATTACCATGCTGACCAATGGTTAAGATTATGGATGTTGGGTGGTTCAGATAGTCCCAAAGCAATACAAGACAAGCATAAGGGTAGGTTTGCAAACAAACAGGAATACTATGAACTTTTGGATAACGTATTTGGCTTATGTTCTAAGATGATGGCAAAAAAAAGTACAATTTATGTAAGAACAGACAAACGCGAATTTACATTTAAATCCACTTTGGAAATTTTACAAAAACGCTTCCCGAAGCATAATGTCCAAATAGTGGAAAAACCATTAACAGAGTTGTCCAAGACACAAACAAAACTATTCGGGGACAAGTCAATGAAACCGGGCGAAGTTGACATAATTTTAACAAGATGATTTTTTGATAAAGAAATCTATATAGAATCATATATTAATGCCGCCCGTATTCAAACAAATGCCATCGAAACACTGACTTATGTCAATGAAGCACATCTTCTCAAAAATAATTCGCAAAATTGCTAATTTTTCAAAATTTATTATTATATTTGCCGCAATAAAACAATCGGACAATGAACATTGAATTTGATAACACAGGATTAGAGGATCTTTACACCTTGGGCGCCACAAAAGACCACCGTTACAAGCGTCTGTCGAAAGACATTGTAAAACGCTATATCAAGGTAGTCAACTATATAAAGGCAGCAAGAAGGCTTGAAGACCTATTTTTAATCAAGTCGCTTCACTATGAAAAGAAAAAAGGCGACCTCAATGGCGTTGATGCTGTATGGATTAACGACCAATACCGTCTGTTGTTCAATAGTTCTGCCGATGAAAACAACATTGTTGTAAATGCATTATTAATTGAAATTTCTAAGCACTATGAATAAAAAGACCTACATCCCGTTTGCCGCCACTCACCCCGGCGAAATGATAAAAGACGAACTCAAAGAGCGCGGCATTACGCAGAAGCAACTTGCAGAACAAACAGGCATAAAACCGTCTGTTATAAGCGAAACAGTCAATGGCAAGCGAAGCGTGTCACTTAATGTAGCCGTTGCGTTAGAAAAAGCACTCGGCATACCCGCCGACATTTGGATGAATATGCAGACACAATACGACCTCGACACCGCAAAAATCGCAGAGCGCGATTCGCGACAAGAATCGGTCAATATTCTGATTCCCACGAGAGACCGCAATCTCCTCGCCGAACTTGTCCGCAAATTTGGGTGGGCTTTCGGTATGCCGATGAGCGTATCAAGATAGCGATTATTCCGACATATTCTTCACATACTCCAACTCCGGCAAATCCTTGAAACCGTAGAACTTAACTGCGTTTTCGCCGAGGAAGGCGGCTTTTTCGGCATCGGTGAAGGCGTTGCTCTTGACAATGAAATCGTACGACATCTTGTAGGTGATGGCGCAGATGGTGCGGGGATAGTCGCTGCCCCACATCAGTTTGTCGATGCCCACAAGGTCGGCGGCTTCGCGGATGGCTTTTACGGCTGAGGGGAACGGGTAAAACTCGCTGTTGTAGAGCCATGTAATGCCGCCCGATTCAATGAAAACATTGGGATTGCGGGCAAGGAGAATTTGGTTTTTCCAATTCTTAGTGGTGGCAAGTCCAAAGTGTCCGATAGCGATTTTGAGATTGGGACATTCGGAAATAACTTCTTGAAATTCAGCAATCTGACGTTCGTTGTCGGCGAGGCACATCGAGAAAAACATCTGTTTTTCCTCCATATATTTCATTGCAGGCAGAAGGTCTTTCATCGGGCGGTTGATACGGTGTCCCGGAATTGCAATCGCCTTGAAACCAAGCGAATGTAAATGTTTAATGTCGTTGAGAATGTCGTCGGCGGAGATTTTTGGCTCGGCTTCCTTTGATTCGAGACCGAGGCGCGGCATTCCGCAAACCACAAAACGGTCGGGATATTTGCGAGCTACCTGCATCAAGTAATCGTTTTGCATACCGTCGATAACTTCCTGAACCACAACCGCTCCGCCAACCTGTGCATAATCCATATTGGCAAGGAAAATTTCGGCTGTGTTTTTGCCGTCAACCATAAAAGGGGGCAGCATTTGGCGTTCGCCGTCAAAAAACATTGAGCGTCCGCGAGTTGTGGTGTAGAGGTGATGACCGTCCACCACGGTATCCTGTTTGAGCCAAAGATGGCTGTGTGCGTCGATAATTTGCATAATCACTTTGTTTTTGCCGCCTGACGGCGGGAAATTTATAAAAATTTATTTCAAAATTATTCAAAATTGGTTCTCGTTAATCCTCGTCGTTGATTTTTACAGTAACCGTATTTTTTCAATTTTCCCGGTTTGTGGATCACGTTCATACCATTCGGAGAAAAGGCTTTCGGCACCGAAATTTATCAGCATACCAAATGGTTTGTGAGTCAAGTTCATATAATTCCACAATTGCTTACGATGATTAGTATCAACATAAGTTACCGATTTGAGTTCAACAATGATGTCATCATTAATCACCAAATCCATACGATAGGTTTGGTCAAGTTGCACATCATCCCAAAAAATTGGAAGAAAAACCTGACGTTCAACCTTATACCCCATTTTGTCCAATAGGTATCTCATCGCTGCCTCATACGCAGACTCCAATAATCCTGGTTTATACTTGGTGTGTACTTTCATAGCCACACCTGTAATCTCCCGGAAAAAAGTGTATTTCTTGTTGTGTTCTTCTATCAAATCCATATAATATTGATTTATAATAGTTTGTATTTCTTTCAATCCAATAATTTTGAAAAATTTTCTTTTAAATTTTTGTAAAATTTCTGGCCGTAAGGCCACATCTTTTATCCAACCGCCTGACGGCGGGAAATTTATAAAAATTTATTTCAAAATTATTCAAAATTCGTCATTTACAGCGTTACCCCAGTCTTGAAAATCGCAATCTCGCGGTAACCGTTTTTCTCGTTGTTGACCGCAGAGCCGCTCGCCTTTTCGATTACAAAATCGATGAAGCGGGCTGCGACATTCTCCATCGGTTCTCCATCGGCAATTACACCGGCGTTGAAATCAATCCATTGCGGCTTGGCATTGAATAATGGCGAGTTTGTGGAGATTTTCATCGTTGGCACCATCGACCCAAACGGCGTACCGCGTCCCGTGGTAAACAAAACCATCTGACAGCCCGATGCGGCGAGTGCGGTGGCTGCCACAAGGTCGTTGCCGGGCGCGGAGAGAAGGTTGAGGCCACGAGTTTGGAGGGTGTCGCCATAACTCAAAACATCGCGGACGGTGCTTGTGCCGCATTTTTGGGTGCAGCCGAGCGACTTTTCTTCAAGCGTTGAAATGCCGCCCGCCTTGTTGCCAGGCGATGGATTTTCATAAACCGGCTGATTGTTGTCCATAAAATATTTTTTGAAATTGTTGATGAGCGCAACAGTCTTGTCAAACACTTCACGGCTCTCGCAACGGTTCATCAGAATGGTCTCCGCGCCAAACATTTCGGGTACTTCGGTCAATACCGTAGTGCCGCCCTGAGATACAATCCAATCACTAAAAACGCCGAGCAACGGATTTGCCGTGATGCCCGACAAGCCATCCGAGCCGCCGCATTTCAATCCGACGCGCAATTCCGACACAGGGATTTCGGTGCGGACGTCCTTGCTGCACACCTCAAATATCTCTCTTAACATCTTCAATCCATACTCCACCTCGTCGCCTTCAACTTTCTGTGCCTCAAACATTTTGACACGGTTAACATCTATATCACCGACAAGTTCTTTGAAGGCTGACATTTGATTGTTTTCGCAACCGAGCCCCACCATCAGCACTCCGCCCGCATTTGGATGATGCACCATATTGCGGAGTATTTTGCGCGTGTTTTCGTGGTCGCAGCCAAGTTGAGAACAGCCATAATTGTGCGGAAACGCCACCACAGCGTCCACGCTGCCTTCCTTGCCTGAAATTTCGGCGCGGAAACGCTCAGTTATCTTTTGCGCAATGCCGTTGACACAGCCCACAGTCGGGATTATCCAAATTTGATTTCTAACCCCGACACCACCGTCGCCGCGCCTAAATCCCAAGAAAGTGCGCTGATTGTCAGATGGTTTTATCTCCACAAGATTGGGCGTGTAAGTGTAATCCGAAATGCCTTCAAGATTGGTTTTCAGGATATTATGGTCGATATGACACCCCTGCGACACATCTTGCGTTACGTGTCCGATTGGGAAACCGTATTTTATAACATTTCCGCCCTTTGGAATATCCACAACGGCGAATTTGTGACCTTGTGGAATGTCGTCTTTGAGCACAAAACCGCCCTTCAAGTCGATTTTTGAACCGGCCTTGATTGGCGACAGAGCCACCGAAACATTGTCGGCGGGATTGATGAGGATATATTGTGTCATAATTGCTTTAACAATTGTTTTCCTTTTTCTGTTAAATAATATTTTTGGGTCGGACTCTTGGGCGAATCAGGCTGCGTCATTGCTATCAAACCCGAATGTAAAGCCGGATTTAAATAATCATAATAAAACGTTGGTCTATGATTTAAATCAAGGCACAACATTATTTCTACCCTCGTCATTTCACCATCAATAACTTGAAGTAACCTTTGTACTTGTTCGGTTACTTGTTCGGTCTGACCCATTACTTGTTCGGTTACTTGTTCGGTCTGACCCGTTACTTGTTCGGTTACTTGTTCGGTCTGACCCGTTACTTGTTCGGTTACTTGTTCGGTCTGACCTCTTACTTGACCACTTGTAGCATTTTTCTCGGTACTGATTTTTTCTGTGTCATCTTCTGTGACACCTTTCTCAACGCCTTCTATTGGGTTTTCAGTGACATTTTCTGTGACATTCTCGGTACTTTTCTCGGTACTTGGTGTAGCAAATACCTTTACCACCAAACCATCTGCCGTAAGTATCCATTCGGGCTTGGGGAGTCCGTAATCAACAAACATATCACAAACACGTTTTACACCTGTGCCGAAACGCTCAATCTCGCCCATCTCCTTGAAAATCTTTGCAACCTGTTTGTTGTAAGGCTTTGAAACATAGTTATTTTGCCTCAGTTGCTCGATGGTGATGCCGTCGGGCAACTGTCCAGGATTGTAAAACAGGATATGGTCGGCGAAAATCTTAATCGTTGACTCCGACTTGGCGCGATAGTCTCGGTGAACAATCATATTGAGGACAATCTCGCGAATGGCGTCCAACGGATAGTCCCAACGCTGAATGTTTTGTGTCTGAGTATCTACGATAATGAGTGCCTTGTTGATGTGCTTGCGGATAAACTGCATCACCTCATCCACTTGCTCGATGATGTCGCTGTCAACAATATAATCGTCCTTGATGACAATCTCCGAGGCAAAATGTCCCATCTGTATGGTTGTCAAGATGTTAATATCCTTGCAAAACATCAGATAACAGCCGTTGGAAATGTGGTTTTGGTCGTCAATGAGTTCGTACTTGCGCAAAAATTCCATCGGGTCGGTGATGTTGAACCTGTCGTTGCGCTTGGCAATCACCCGCATCACCTTCTTAACTTTTTCAATATCAATGTCAGAAAGCGTTTTGCCGGGGCACGGATAATAATCCCAACTCGAATTTTTGGTCTGCAAAATCGAATTGGAGATTTCAAACGCCGTCATTAGGTGGTTGCTGTTGGCCTGACGGACATAATAACGCCCTTTGGTTGAGACAGGTTTTACGGGGTACTCCTGAACCGAAAGCACCACCACTTGTTTGCCATCAACATCAATTACATCAATGTCGGGGATTATCGATGGCTCGGTCTTTTGCTTTATTTCATTGAGCCAAGTTTGCTGTGCCTCTTTTCCCAACGACACGCCGCAAACAGTCCCGTTGTCGCGCATACCGACATACACCTTCCCGCCCTTGGCATTTGCAAAGGCGACAAGGGCAATTATAACATCGTCGGTGAACGATTGCTTAAACTCTGTTTTTATGTCTTCCTGCGTGGGTAGCATAATGCGTTTTGTTTTGGGCAAAGATAAGGATTATTTTATAATAATTGAAACAAATATTTTGTATTAAATTCAAAATAACTCCTTGAAAAATCTTAACAAGAATTTACCGAAAATATTTGGCGGTGTATAAAAGGCAGTGTATATTTGCGGGTGATAATTTGATGTTGAACTTTAAAAAAAACAAAACAATTATGAAAGACACAATAACAGCAAGACTTAAAGAAGAAGCGAAACAGTTCATTACACACAACAAATTGGTATTGAATGGAGTAGAAATCTACCCCAAGGAGATTGAGGTGTATTACTACAAGGAAGGAGAGTTTGAGGACAAATCAGTGCATCGAAACGAACTTCAAATGAATCATAAGAATTATTTTTATGTGCATAGATGCAAAAACTCAGATTCTTACAAGGATGGCAATCGTGCAGGCTTGGATTTCGTTGTAAGTGACGACGAAAAAACTTATTATTCCTATTTGATAAGGAGTGCTGTAATTAACGGACAGCCTTTTTATGGTCCCAATAATGTCCTCAACGCTATAAAAAGTGCTTGTGGCTGCGTAGAATACGCCGATTTGGAAAAACAAGTCGCTGATACTGTTCCCTCTGATATTAAATATGACGGTGTTGTCTATACAACAAGAATTGGTCTTAGTGACAAAGTAGATGCATACTTTCGTGGCAGGACATTAAGGCTTGTTGTATTGGATAACGACTTCAAAAAAGCTCAATACAAGGCGAAAGAGAATATTGTTTTGGATTACCTGAAACAAACGAATAGCACAAAAGCACAGGCAGAAGTTTTTTGCAAAGAATATCTAACTTATATGCCATCTCAAATAACAAAATTCTATGCCACCAACAATAACCCCGCTCCCTTACTCGCCGACGCGGACACCGACACCGTTTACTTCTCGAATTACCTCCCTAAAACGTGTCCGAATCTGTATAAAAATCTCAAACAGATTTTGAAGGACAATGGTGTGGATTTAAGAATGTTGAAATACACAGAAGATATTTGGTGTAGGGATTATATGCCGATTCAGACGGGCGACAATCGTTTTGTATCGTACAAATATTTTCCTAATTATCTGAACGATGCCGAAAACAGGCAATACATCACAAACGTCAAGAAAGTTGGCAACATCGATTTCCTGAAATGGGGCGACAATGTCGTGGATTTGGATTTGATAATCGACGGCGGCAATGTCGTTAAGTGCGGCAACAAAATCGTTATGACCGAAAAAGTATTCGTTGAAAACAAAGACAAATCTCGCGACGATGTACAAAAGATGCTCACAGATGCTTTTCAGTGCGAAATTGTTTTTATACCGTGGGACAGAGAAGAAATATATGGACATAGCGATGGCGTGATTCATTATTTAGGTGATAATCGAGTGTTGATGACCAATTATGAGCAATTTGACGCAGATATGGCAAAGAAGTTTCGGCAGGTTTTGGACGAGCATTTTGATGTTGTCAGCCTGAAATACGACGTCGAACACCTTGATAAAAATAGTTGGGCTTACATCAATTATTTGCAAATTGGAAAACTTGTGCTCGTTCCACAGTTGGGCATCCCCGAAGATAGGCAAGCATTGCAACAGATTGAGGATTTTTTGCCTGAATGTAATGTAATTGGCGTTCCAGACGCTATGGAGGCGGTTGAAAAAGGCGGTGCGCTCAACTGCATTTCGTGGAACATCAAAGCCACGGACGCCAATCAAAAATTCATAGAGGACTATCACAAACAGGCGCAAAGAGTTGTCAAAGAGCAACAAAAACAACCGTCCTCTATCGACGAAGCACGCAGGCAAACCGAAATCATCAACGGTTATTATGACGGCGATAAATGAAACGCCTGAAAAAAATATTCCTCGTCCTATTTATAATAAGTGTGGTCGCAATCATAATCAAGAGCCAAATCCGCCTCGTGAAGTTGAGCGACCGCGCCGTATCGCCTTGTGCGGTGGAGATTGAGGACGTAGGCGGATTGACATCTGTAAAAGACGTCGCGGAATACGCAAAACGGAAAGCGGCGGATGATTTGGAATTTAGTAGGCACAACGACATCGCAAACCGCAAGGCCAATTGCGTCGGGTACGCACAATACGCGGCGTCTGTATGCAACAAGATTTTCAAACAAAACAATGTCAAAGCCACCGCAAAGCCTGTGGTGGGATGTTATTATTTGTTGGGCGTCAATATACACGAAATATTGATAAAAATGCTGAGCGACCAACAGACGATTAATTTCATCAAAGACCACGATTACGTGGAGGTCGTGGATGCATCGGGCAAAGTGGTCTGTTCTTTTGACCCAAGCGTCTATGATTTGACATGGCTGGACTTTTCGGAATAAACATTCACATCACCCATTAATCATCTAACTGACAACACATTACCACTTTACACTAAAAAAAATACAAAAAAAAATTTTGCCACACCAAAAATTTGTTGTAAGTTTGGGGACATCAGAAAACATTAAAACTCAAAGCATATCCAAATGGAAGAAAATTATGGCGAAATAGTACAGGTAATCGGTCCTGTGGTTGACGTAAGTTTCGAGAAGTCAGGCGGTAAGTTGCCGTCAATTCAAGACGCACTCGAACTCACACGCGACAACGGGGAGAAACTGATTATCGAGTGTCAGCAGCACATCGGCGAGCACACCATCCGCACGATTGCGATGGATTCCACCGACGGCCTCCACAGGGGAATGAAGGTGAAGCCTACGGGTAGCCCTATCACAATGCCCATCGGCGACAAAATCAAGGGTCGCCTTATGAATGTGGTGGGCAGCGCAATCGACGGCCTCAAGCCGCTGGACAAGACAGGCGGTTATCCCATCCACCGCGAACCTCCTCAGTACAAAGAACTTACCACCGAGACAGAGGTACTCTTCACCGGCATCAAGGTAATCGACCTCATCGAGCCTTACGCCAAGGGCGGCAAGATTGGTCTCCTCGGCGGCGCAGGTGTGGGCAAGACGGTGCTCATCATGGAGCTCATCAACAACATTGCAAAGGCGTATTCGGGCCTGTCGGTATTTGCCGGCGTAGGCGAGCGCACCCGTGAGGGCAACGACTTGCTCAGGGAAATGCTCGAATCCGGAGTTATGAACTACGGCGAGGACTTTATGAAAAGTATGGAAGAAGGCGGCTGGGACCTTTCAAAGGTCGATTACAACGCGGTCGGCAATTCCAAAGTGTCGATGGTGTTCGGTCAGATGAACGAGCCGCCGGGAGCACGTGCAAGGGTTGCGCTGTCGGGTCTTACGGTGGCAGAATACTTCCGCGACGGCGACCAAAAGGGCAAGGGCAACGACATCCTTCTCTTTATCGACAACATTTTCCGCTTCACGCAGGCAGGTTCGGAGGTATCCGCACTTTTGGGTCGTATGCCTTCCGCAGTAGGTTATCAGCCAACGCTTGCAAGCGAGATGGGCGCAATGCAGGAGCGAATCACATCCACCAAGCACGGTTCCATCACCTCGGTACAGGCAATTTACGTGCCTGCCGACGACTTGACCGACCCCGCGCCCGCCACAACGTTCTCGCACTTGGACGCTACGACGGTGCTCAGCCGTAAGATTGCATCGCTCGGCATCTACCCGGCTGTCGATCCGCTCGATTCCACCTCGCGCATCCTTACGCCCGAAATCGTGGGCAAGGCTCATTACGAGTGCGCACAGAGGGTAAAGCAGATTCTCCAGCGTTACAACGAATTGCAGGACATCATCAACATCCTCGGCATGGAGGAACTCTCGGAGCAGGACAAACTCACCGTATCCCGCGCAAGGCGTGTACAGAGGTTCCTCTCGCAGCCGTTCCACGTAGCCGAGCAGTTCACCGGCTTGAAGGGCAAACTCATCCCGATCGAAGACACCATCAAGGGCTTCAATATGATTATGGATGGCGAGGTTGACCAATACCCGGAGGCTGCATTCCACCTTGTCGGCACCATCGAGGAGGCCATCGAGAAGGGCGAAAAACTGTTGAAGGAAACCAAATAACATTTACTGATATGAAAGTAGATATTATTTCACCGGACGATTTGATATACAGCGGCGAGGCAACCTTGGTAAGCCTTCCGGGCAGCAAAGGTGCGTTTGAGATACTCGAAAACCACGCCGCTATCATCTCCACGCTCGAAAAGGGACGCATCAAGGTGCAGACCACCGGCGAAGACGACAAGTTTTTTGATGTTAACGGCGGATTGATAGAGTTCAGCGACAATAAACTGAACGTCCTGGTCAACTAACGCCGAATTACACATTGACAAGCAAGCAATTGACCACAACCCGAAAATATAATGTTTTCGGGTTGTTTTTTTATAAAATCTAAAAACTGCCCGATAGCCAACCAAATCGGGGTAAAAAAGCATAGATTTAGTTGGCTATCACCCCAAAAAACGCCATTTTATGCCCGATAGCCAACCAAATCGGGGTAAAAAAGTATAGATTTAGTTGGCTATCGGGGGTGAAAAATCTTTTTTTGCCACATCAAAATAATTCTCTATCTTTACACACTTAAAAAGATGTAATTCAGACACTTGAAGTGAAACTTTATGTAATATCGGTTTTGTTGCTATCATTGATAGCATTAGCGCCATCGAGGGCATTGTCGCAGAACGACAGCGAACTCGACAGCGCAAGGCTATATATGGATATTGCCACCAAAAGCGACAACACCGACACCATAAAGACATTTGCAAAAAAAGCATACGAAATCGCATCGAAACACCAAAACATCCCGCTGCTCATCGATTGTTTCAACTACCTTGCATACGCTTACGGCACCGAAAGAAAATATGACTCCGCCATTGTATTCTACAAACGGCACTACATCATCGTATCCGACGACACAAGCCGTTCCCAAGATATGGCACGCACATTGGGCAACCTCGGCATCTGCTACAAAAACACCGACAAATACATCGATATGTGGAGAAGTTTCCGACAGAGCAAAACCATATTTGAGAAACTGCAAGACACCGTCAAAATTTGCTGGACCACGATGGAAATGGGCGAAGCCTACGAACATTTTGGAATGTACCAACAGGCGCAGGAACTCTACACCGAAGCATTGAAACTCGCTACCAAGCAAAACATCGCAAACGACATTGCAAGATGCCATTACAACATCGGCGACATCATACTCAAAGAAAATTTTGAGACCAAGACCGACAGCACCGCCGCAATGCTCACACGAGCCCGCGACTACATCACAAAAGCTGTGGACGAAAGTTACAACTCCGACGACATCTACGCCGACACATTGCGATACGCCGCATCACTCGCATTGTCGCAATGCTACATCGCCCTACTCCACTCCACGCCGCAGCGCGCCGACTACGCCGACAGTTGCAGCCTGCATATCGGCAAACACATCCAAGCCAAAAGCAACAAATCCATACCCGACAGCCTCGACACAGAAATCATAAAGGCAATGTTGAAAATCTACCACCGCAAACACGCCGACGCCATCCGCATACTGGAAAACGCGGCGCAACTCCCGGTAAAAGTGGCATATTCGCGAGATATGTCAGAAGTGTACAAACTGCTCTCCGAATCATACGCAGCCATCGGCAAGGTAAAAGAAGCATACACCGCCAAGAAAAAATATTACGAAATTTTCAACAAGATAACCAACGAAGAAAACGTAAAACGCTCCGCCAACTTCGCCGCACAGACAGAGATAGACGTGGAGCGCGAAAAACAACAAGAAGAAAAACACCATCGCGAAGCAGAGGAAGCCGCAAGCCAAGTGCGACGCCAGAGCATCATCAAAGGATTGTCGGTAGGGCTTGGAGTGGCTGCCGTAATCACACTTGTAATAATAGTGTCGCTCCGCAAAAAACACCGCCTCGGCAAGGAGCTCAACGACCGCAACAACCAACTCCTGGCACAGCGCAACGTCATAGAGCAACAGAAAAACGACGAGCAACGGGCGCAGTCGATAATATTATCGAGCGTAGAATACGCATCCATAATACAATCGCAAGCCATCGGCAACGAAGAGAGCGTAGCGTCCATATTCCCGGAAAGTTTCGTCTATTACCGACCGAGAAACATCGTGAGCGGCGATTGGTATATGGCAACAGCATTGAAGGGACACCGCATAATGATAGAAGCCGACTGCACCGGGCACGGCATACCGGGCGCGCTCCTGTGTATGCTCGGAGTGAGCGCGATGAAAGACATCATCAACAAACTCCGCCACACCACCTCCCCCATCCTACCGGGGCTGATGCTCGACGAAATGCGCGTTGCAGTCAAGAAAGCTCTCAACAAAGACACCGGCGACAGCAAATCCAACATCGACGACGGTATGGATATGACAATCATAATCTTGCCACCAGAGGGAGGCAAGATGCTATTTGGCAGCGCAAACCAAAACGCGGTATTAGTAAGCGGCGGCGAAGCCACGCGACTCAAAGGCGACGCCAACCCAATCGGCAACTACGTAAGGGAAAAGGCGCACTTCACCACTACAGAAATGCCCGTAACCAACGGCGACGCGGTGTACCTATTTTCGGACGGCATACAAGACCAGACAGGCGACGACGAGCGCAAATACTCGCTCAAACAACTCACAGTATTCCTCGCCAATCATTACGCACTGCCGATGAATCAGCAGAAGGCTATATTTGAAAATACCTTCGACAATTACACCGGCTCGCAGCCGCAAGTGGACGACAGAACACTCGTTGGCATAAGGATTTAATTAACAAAACGATATGAAGAAAGCAATCGCCATAATTACGATAATACTAATGTCATTGCTACTTGCACCAGATGCAACCGCGCAGGACGACGACGGCTATTACGACCCCGTTGACAGCCTGCGTGAGGCTCTTCGTACCGCTCAAAACAACAACGAAAAAGCCGAAATCTGCAAGGAAATAGGAGAAGAATCCAACGACCCGGACACCGTAATCAAATACACTCAACTCGCTCTGCGGCACATAGACCTCATCGACCTCAAAAGTATGGCGCAATGCTATTCGAGCCTTGGGTGGGCTTACTTCATCAAAAGGGATTTCGCACAGAGCCTCGACAAATACACGAGGGCGGCGGCATTGTACGAAAGAACCAACGACACAGAAACCGCATCGATGACCTACATCAACATAGCAGCCTGCCACCGCTACAGCAACAATTTCAAGGATATGTGGGACTACCTGTACCGTGGTCTCGACAAGGCGCAGCAGACCAACGACACCGTAAACATCTGCTACGCATACTCGGAGATTGCCGACGTTTACCAAAACCAAAAGATGGGCAAGATAGCCCAAGAAATGCTCCTCAACGCGCTCAAACTCGCCGAGCAGACACACGACTACGCCGAAATGGGCGTTTACGCCAAGCAACTCGGCTCCATAGCATCGCCCGAAGACACCGACATCGAAAACATAAAAATAGCCAAAAACTGGGCTATTAAAGCCGAAGAATATTTCAGCAAGGCTACGTACCTCGATAGTTACTACGAAGCGCAGCGGTACAACAACTTCGCCGTAATCACATACTGCTACCTCTCCCTCGCCAAATTCTATTACGACGATAGTTACATCGACAGCACGAGGAAGTACGTGGCACTTTACGACCATTTTGCCGACAGCATATCGCCTGTAGCCGACAATAAGATAACGAGCCTGCACATCCACGCAAGAGAATTGATGTACCAACAGAAATACCACCGCGCCATCGACATCCTGCAAAAATGCATCAACATCGCCAAAAGCGAAAACATAGAGTACCTCTCCAACATCACCTACAACCTGCTCGCCGAATCGTATGAAAAAGTAGGCGACTACCGCAACGCGCTCCAATGCCTCGACAAATACTGCGAGATAGAACAGTCGCTATACGGCTCTGACGCCGTGGCGCAGACCATTGCATACAACGCCCGCTACAAGATAGAATGTGAAAAACGCAACATCGAAGCCGAAAACAAATTAGCGATAGAGCGTCAAGAAGAAGCAGAACGCCAGAAAAAACGCACCTTTGCAGCCATAATCACGATAAGCGTCGCGGCAATAGCGATTATAGTAATCATGTTGGTATCGTGGCTCGCCACACGACGCGCCGTCAAGAAGATTGCCTCTCGCAACATTCAGATAATCAAACAGCAAGCAATGATAGAGGGACAAAAACGCGAATTGCAGGAAACCTCCGAAAAGATAAAACAAAGTATGTCGTATGCCCGACGAATCCAGATGGCTGCCACGAGTTCGCAAAACGAAATAGAGGCGATATTCCCCGACAACATCGTGATATACCGTCCGCAGGAGATAGTGAGCGGCGATTGGTACTTGGCAAAAAGCACAGAGCACGAAAGATACGTGGCAGTAGGCGGCAGCAGTCAGCACGGCGTACCGGGCGCTATGGCATGTATGCTCGTGGTAGATACCCTCAAGGAAATCACCAGCAACATACCGGCTGACGCCAAGGTGTCGCCAGCCGAAATCCTCGCACAAGTGCAAAACAAGGTGAGGAGTTCCATTGGCGCGGGCGTAGAGATTGCAATCTCGATATGCATCATCGACGACAACAATCTGATGCGCTTTGCCGCCATCAACAACGACGCCATCATCGTGCGCGGCAACACGTCCGACATTCTCAATTCAAGCAAACGAGAAGACGTTGTAGTACAATTGATTGAAGGCGATTACCTATTCCTTTACTCCAACAACACACGCCGCCTGATGTCGTCCAACGGCAACACGCCAGATGCCATCTGTCAATCGCTCGCCACACATCAATCCGACGAGCCGCAGACCGCCATAGAGACCATTGCCGGCAACAACCCACAATCCGGCGACATCACAATAGTTGGCGTCAGGATATGAATTTTTCATAAAAATCCTCACAATTCCGAAACAAAATCAGCCGCAATTCCGTATAATGATAATGGTGATTTATGCGCCGCACCATTACACGATATGAAACGCTGCCTTACATTAATAATATGTCTCATAATGGCACTCAACGCCACGCCTCAAAGCGATGATTTCTTCGACAGCCTATTGCGACAGGCAGCCGAAGCCGACAGCGATACCTCCAAAGCAAAAATCTACGTCGAAATTTCTGCAAAAGTTACCGACCCCGACACCATAATCAAATACAGCAAACTCGCAATAGACATTGCGCGGCGTTACGACGACAAGTGGACTCTCATGGCGAGTTACGACAACATCGGATGGGCGCAATACTACAATATGAAATTCAACGACGCAATAGAATCATACACTCAGAGCATCAAATACGCCACCGAACTCGGCGACAAGCACTTCATAGGTGCCACGAGCCTCAGCCTCGGCAACGTGTATTATGAAATGTCCGAAATTTCCAAAATGTGGGATGCATATTACAGGAGCCTCGACATATTTACGGAACTCAAAGACACTGGCAACGTCTGCATCGTAACACGCATCATCGGGCAATCATTTGCAAGCGTAGGCATGTACAAAGCGGCGCAAGAGCAATACCACAAATCGCTCAACCTCAGCATACAAATGAACGACACAGTACAGATGGCATACGACTACCGCAATATCGGCGAGACATACCTCCAACAATTTGGCGAAAGCAACTCACAAATGTCAGCGCAGGGAATCGTTACCGCAAAAAGATACCTAAAAATAGCCGAGCGAATGATGCCAGATTTCGACAACGACTACACCACAGCCGAGCGAATCGGCAATTACATCTCCCTTGCCGACTGTTACGCAAAACTCGCCAAAAAGCTGGGAAAACGCGAATACATCGACAGCTGCCGGCATTACCTCAACCTATTCAAACAAAAACACCTTTCGGAAACCGAAAGCTACCTCCTCGCATCACAGACGGAGGCAGACATGCTCATGCTCGAAGGCAAACACTCCCAGGCAATCCCCATATTATCGGAAGCCCTACAAACCGCAAGCGAAGAAGGATCCGAACACAATGAAATGTCCATCAGCAAGCGGCTATCCGAATGTTATGAGCACAACGGCGACAAGGCAAAGGCTCTCGACGCATTCAAACGCCACTACGAACTCAAAATCAAAATAGCCAACGAAACCGAAATGCGCCGCGCCTCCGAGTATTCTGCACAGCAGGAAATCAAAGACGAAAAAGAGCGCATAGAACAAGAACGAATCATCAACGAAGAACGCCGTCAACGTCAGAAGGCTATCAACACCGCGCTACTCGTCATCATCACAATGATGACAGTGATAGTATTCCTCGTGTACAAAGCATTCCGCCAAAAACGCCGCTCCAACGAAGTCCTGATGGGCAAAAACGCCATACTCGCCCAGCAGAAGGAAGAGATTGCCACCCAAAACGACGCCCTCCGGGAAAAAAGCGAAGAAATCGCAAGCCAGCGCGACCTCCTCGCATCACAAAAAGAAAGCCTCGCCCGCACCAACCGTCAGATGCGCGATTCCATCACATACGCACAGCGCATACAGCGCACCGTGATAACATCGCAGGAAGAGATGGACGCCATATTCCCGCAAAATTTCGTGCTCTACCGCCCGAGAGACATCGTGAGCGGCGACTTCTACCGAGTGGATTCCATCCGTGGGCACAAGATAATAGTTGTAGCCGACTGCACCGGACACGGCGTACCGGGCGCACTGCTCAGCATGATGGGCATCAGCGCATTGAAAGACATCTTGGGACAACTCGAAATCACTGGCGGCGACATCAACCCGGCGGCGATATTGCAACAACTCCGCGAGTTTATCAAACACTCATTCAACAAAAACACCACCGACGACGGCATGGATATGTCGATATGCGTACTGCGTCCCGACGGAGAGACGATGGACTTTGCAGGAGCCAACCAAAACGCAATCATAGTCCACAACGGCGAGATTACGCGCATTAAGGGCGACTTTATGCCCATTGGCAACTACGTAAAAGAAGGAGACTTCACGCCGCACCAAATCAAAGTAACCAAAGGCGATATGCTGTACCTATTCACCGACGGCATACCCGACCAACTCGGCGGCGCAGACTTCTGCAAATATTCGCTCCGCCGACTCACCGACCGCCTCGCCGCCCTCAGCAGTTCAGACCTCGACAAACAAATGTACGACATAGAGCGCGACATAGAACTCTGGATGGGCGACAAAGCCCAACTCGACGACATCACGCTGCTCGGAGTAAGAATTAATTAATGCATAATTCATAATTCATCAAATCAACCCGTCTGGAAGACGAAATATCTATAACACTGTACATTGGCGGCGTAGCCGTTAATATGCAGGGAGGGGCATAAAAACACAAAAGCAGACCTTTCCAGGCCTGCCCTTGCTACTAATTCTTAACCTAAACCTAATATTATGAAAAGACAATTAAAAAAAATAAAAATACAAATAACAACAATTAAAACTCAAAAACTAATTTCTATCATTTACACTGCAAAATTACACCAAATTTTTGACATAGATATTAAAATAGGATTAACAATGTATTATAAAAATGTAACGGATACACCCATAACAAAACAGGAGAAAAACCCTGTCGGCTTTTCTCCTGTCTGATTGTTGCAACAAATATCTAAATTAAGCCTTGATTAAGCGGCCTTGGCGAGCGAGTTGACATGATGAGCCAACTTAGATTTGAGGTTAGCCGCCTTGTTCTTGTGGATGACATTCTTCTTGGCGAGCTTGTCGATCATTTTAGATACCAAGGGGAGCGACTTCTCAGCCTCCTCCTTGTTGTCGCATGCGCGGAGCTTGCGTACTGCGTTGCGCATTGTAACCGCGTAGTAGCGGTTGTGAAGCCTGCGGGCTTCGTTCTGCCTAATTCTCTTCTTTGCAGATGCGTTATTAGCCATTGTTCTGTTACTTTTATTATTAGTTAACTAAATTATTTTCATTGTATTAACGAACATGCCCGTATGGACATTTTCAGACTGCAAAATAAACACATTTTATCCAAATAACCAAAAAAAAATTCATCAAGTCGCATTTTTTTTTTAATATTGCGCTCTGAATAGTTGTAAGGCACATTTTTTACTATCACAATGAACAAGATAAGCATCATAACGGTGGTCTATAACAGCGAAAAATACATCCGCCGCACCATCGAGAGCATCGTCGGGCAAGATTATCCCGCGATAGAATACATAATCATCGACGGCAAGAGCAAGGACTCTACGATGCAAATCGTCAACGAGTACCGCGACCGCATCGCCGTCATCATCTCCGAGCCCGACAAGGGGCTTTATGACGCGATGAACAAGGGGCTGAGGCTCGCCACCGGCGATTACGTGCTATATATCAACAGCGGCGACGCACTGCCCTCCCCTACCCTGATGTCCGATATTTTCGGCAACGCGCCCGCCGACAGCGACGTCATCTACGGCGACACGCACATCACCGACGAGGACGGCAACATCCTCCACAACCGCCGTCACCGCCCGCCGGAGCATCTCACGTGGCGCGATTACAAGCGCGGAATGCTGGTCTGCCATCAGAGTTTCATTGCAAAAAGGACGCTCTGCGACGAGTACGACACCAATTACCGCTACGCGGCTGATTACGATTGGTGCTTGAATATATTATTGAAATCAAGAGTAGTAACCAATTATGGCAAAGACATTTCGCTCTTTATGGACGGCGGACAGACCAAGCGCACCATCGTGCCGGGATTGAAGGAGCGTTACCGCATTATGTGCAAATATTACGGCAAGGCAAAGGCTACATTCTGGAACTTCATCCTCGGCGTCAAATTCGGGTGGTGGATGATATGGCACAAGTGGTTTTAACAAGAAGTTAACATACATTAAGAACAATTCAAACCGATTAACAAAAACACTTTGTAACTTTGCAGCGTGAATAGAGGAGAATTGTTTTTTTTCATATATTGGTTTAAGTTGATATTAGTAATTGTACACTTGGGAGACTCTGCAAAGAGCCTCCCATTTTTTTTGCAACAAAAACCCTGCACATCATAGCGAGTTGGCGTATGATGTGCGGGGTTATCGAATCTGATACCCGCCGATAAGGATGTCGTCGAGCTGCTCATTGTCGCCGCGCCAAAGTTCCAAGGCGGTATTGAGGAGGCTCGATTGCTCCGACGCCGATTTGGTCTTGCAATTGATATCAACGAGAAGTTGTTTGAGGCGACGGGAGGTGTATTTTTGGTTGTCGTCGCTAAACTGGTCGGCGTATCCGTCGGAAAACATATAGATGTAGTCGCCGTGCTGTACGTCAACATCGCGGTTTTCAAAAGGCTTCAATTTCAGGTAGATGCCTATCGGACAGCGGACAGGCTTGTATTCTGTGAGTTCCGAGCCGCGCACGAGGTACATGCCGTTGTTGGCGCCGGCAAACTGCATCTTCATCGTATTCAAATTCAATATGCAGAGAGCCATATCCATACCGTCCTTCTGCTCGGCGGGAGAATTTGTCTGTTTCAGGGTGCTGATGACCTTACGGCGCATTTCTTCGAGGATTTGGGCGGGATGTGTGCTCGAATTGAAATCTACACAAATTTCATTCAAGAACGATACGCCGAGCATACTCATAAACGCGCCCGGCACACCGTGTCCCGTGCAATCGGCAACCGTGAAAATCACAGTGTCGCCAATGCGTTTCATCCAATAAAAATCGCCCGAAACGATGTCGCGTGGCCTCCAAAACAGGAATACGTCCTGGAACGATTCTTTGAGGATTTCTTCGGACGGCAGCACGGCGTCTTGGATGAGTTTTGCGTATGTGATGCTCGCCGTTACGGCGCGGTGGTCTGCCTCTATCTTGTCTTTGATGGATTGTATGTGCTGACGCTCCTTCTCGATGGATACGCTCATATCCCAAAGCATCTTGTTGCGCTCTGCGAGCTCCTCCTGCTGTGCTTCGAGTTTTTTCTGTTCGAGGGCTATCTTTTCGGTGTCGATGAGTTGCGCCATTTGAGTGTCGGCGGAGGAAGTGGAGTCCTGCGGCTGCGGCTCGGCAGATTGGTGCTTGATGTCCGAATTGACGGCTTTTAGGCGCGTGATTTCGTCCTCAGCCTCGCGCAAAAGGTTGGAATACTGCGAATGGGCGCGGCGCACGGCTTTGGCGACTATCTTCTTGTAATTGAAGGCGGCATAGACAATCGCCGCCGCAAGAAGCGTAGCTATTATAATGAGCGTTATTTCGAGTGAGGATAGTGTCATGGTTGAATGGCTATTGTATTGAGGTCGTCGGTGTTGTATATATAGATGTTGTCGATTTTGGTGCTGTTGAAATAATCGGTGCCGTAATCGAATTTGCGTTCGAGGAATACGTTGTAACCCTTGAGACCATCAGATGACACGCCGTATATCTTTACGTCGTAATCCACGGTTACGGAATCCTTTACAGAGCCGTCCTGATTGCTTAGCCTCGCGATTTTGCCATAATAATTTTCCACAGTGTAGTACTGCTTGTTGAATTTCATGTCGTAGCCCGTCACAATCATATTGTCGTTGACGACATTGAGGCTTGTCACGGTGTACAAATGTATTGTGTCGGACTCAAAAACAAGATTGCCCCGGCTGTCATACTTGTCGATTACCACGTTTTTGGAAGCCGAATATTTGATGTTGAGAAAATAAAAATATCTGCCAAAGCATTTGATGGAATTTGACGCGGCATTCACCTCCGGGGACAAGTGTATTGTATTGATGTACTTGCCGCCGAGCGACACCACATCCAATGCAGTCTGCCAATTTGAGTCTTGATACATTATGACAATGGACTCTCCAGTGCAAAAAAATTCTGTTGCATGAGCGAGGTGGCCGTCATCTTCTATCCTGATGTCGCCAGCATAACGACCTTGCTCGTCAATGACGTATAGCAAATATCCAGTGTCGTCTTTTGTGAAAAATGCAAACCGCCCGTCTTGCAGCGTATTGCCAAGCGAAAAGGTGGTCATCGGCCTATCCACTATTGTAGAGACATGATATCTAACATTGAGTTTTTCATCCAGACAGACAAGCAGATAGCAATATTTTTGGGACTCTACTTCGGAACAAAAGTAGATGAAAACGTTGTTATTGTAATCGACGCACATATTGGCGGCATACTTGCGTCCCTTGACATCTACCAGGCTGACGCTCACAGAATCAATAGAGCCGTTGCCATACAATTTGGCAACGGTATGATTGCCAAGGGTGTCGGTGTCCCAAAGTCCTACAAATGAGCCGTCGGCGAGCGTGGCATAGGCGTATGGTTTGACACTGTGGGACTTGACCCTGACATCGCCCGACGAGACGTAAACAGTGTCTTCCTTGGCGCACGATGCCAAGAGTACCAAGAGCGTTATTATGACGTAATGAAATGGTTTCATATCGGATGAATTATTTGGTATTGTAGCCGTAATGGAATTTGGCAACGGTTTTGTACTTGAGGTTTAGCTTTACACCCAGAGATAGCGACATCTCCCTGATGTAAAAAACGTCGGGGATATAAAGGTGCTTGTACACGATGTCGGGATGGAGGTACTGCTTTTTGGTGTCGTAAAAAGTCTTGGTGTCCATCGACATGCACACCTCGCCAAACAGGGTGAGACGGTGGATATTATAACTAAGCCTTACGCCGCCAAGCACAGAGTAATTTACCTTGTTTTTATCGTCGGCATTCGACTTTTCAATTCGGTCGTCCACAGAGCCAATCAAACTGTGGGTGGATGTTATGTCTGACTTGACGATAATCTTTGGCTGAAAACCCGCAAACACCGACGGCACAAAAGCCGCGCGCCTGCGGTACAGACCGGCTTCGATGCGCATGGGAAATGCGATAGTGGTGTATTCGTCGCTGAATTTGTAAGACGACATCTCGTGCCGCCTGATAGAGCGGGTGTAAGAGGTGTGAGTCAATGTGGGACTCACCGACACCGAGAGCCATTTGAGCGGATGATACTCAAAACCCACCTGAAACCCAAACGAATTGAATTTGTAATCGGGCTTGCGCTGCATTGTATCGTTGCTGATTACAAACACGGTATCTACCTTTGCCATGACGATATTGTTGGACAGAGCCAGCCACACGGAAAATTTTGGCATGGTGTAATAATTGTCGAGCAATTCGCGAAAAGACACGGGATCGAAGAGGGTGGTTTCGTAAAACGGGTTTTTCTGATAAAAAAGTTTTGCCAGGCTGTCTGCCTCCTCGTTGAGTTCCATTTCCTTGTATGCGGCGATGGCATATTTGAGGTGAAATTGATGTTCGAGCTTGTCGAAATCGGCGGTGGACATCTTACGAGAGTGAGCGATAGCCTCGCGGTATTTGCCCGCCGCATACAGATTATATAAAGTGCGCAAATCCTCGTTGGCGATAAAATCGTTGTTGGAAGCCACATGCACCACCGAATGATTGTCGGCGGTAGGTGCGTTTTTGGAGGCGGCGTTCTCGTACAGCGGTATATAGGGCAGAGTGTCGGTTTGGGCGGATGCCACAAGTGCCGTCCATACCATCACCGTAATCGTCAATATGCTGAAAAAAAATCGTTTCATAATTCTCAATAGCAAAAAATCATTTTTCCGAAAATTCGCGTCCCAAAATCAAATCCCATTCGGTCGGCGAGAGCGGCGCGAGATTGAGCGCAAACAGCGTCCTGGCGTATATTACCGGGTCGGTGTCCAAGAGGTACATCTTGTTGTCGTCGGTCATTACAAAAAGAACGCCCTTGTCGTTGAATCCCATGCACTTGATTTTGCGGTTGCCGATGCTGTGTTCCTCGATTACGAGAGGCTTTTCGTTGAAATCGTTGGTATTGATGAGCGCGATGCGCATATCGGCGGACGACGACGCGAGAATGCCTGTACGCTGGTCGTATAGGATGTTTTCGAGTTTTGAGTGTGCGCCCGCCATCGTCTGCGCCGGGGTATCGTCTATAAGATTTACAAACTGGATGTACCCGTCGCTGTTGCAGACGGCAAGGAGATTCTTGTCTGGAATTGCCGCCATCTTGAATGAATTTTTGTCATTGCGAGGCGGCAGTACATCCGATACGATGTCGTTGTCGTAGTTCCACTTTTTGAGGCTTCCATTGTGGCACAGCACATAAACCTCGTTGTCGCCGTGGAAATAGATGTCGGAGATTTTGGTATCGAAATTGTGCACAGCGTGGGGCTTGTCGAGGCTTTTCATGTACATCATCTCAACAACTCCCTTGGTATATGCCACCACAAACTTATTTTGATCGGGCGAAAGTGATGCTGCTTGTATGTAGTCGTTGTGGACAGGCAGATGCGGATGCACCTTGGCGTATGTATCGAGGACGTATGAATTGCGGTCTTTGGTGGAATATGCCACGAGAGTGGGCGTGATGAACACCGCACGTTCTATCGGGGTGTGCGCCACCTGATTGTTGTTGTCGTATGCGGCAGACTGTATCTCGCCGTTGCTGAGTATTCTGTGCATAATAATTGAGCCGTCGTCGCCAATGGTAACTATGCGATTGTCGGCATCTATCGTGAACGACTTGAAGGGGCCACCTTTCAACATACGACCGCCAAGGAGTTCGTTTTGTTCCAATGCAAACAGCATAGCGTCATAGAGGTCGGGGCTTATCTTGTCGTTGCCGCCACGGAGGTTCATCTGACAGGCTGTATTGGCAAGGCGGAGGTTGAGCGACTTGTCCTCATAACTGTTTTTTGCCTTCATAGCGAGGGTGTTGCAGAGGGCGACGTAATACAATTTGGCGGCGGAATCGCTCGCCCGCTGCGCACGTTCCATCTCTTTGAGTGCCACCTGACGCGCACTGTCGGCTGCAAGTTTCTGATTGTATGCAAATTCGGCGTTGTGCATAGCACTATCGCGCATACGGTCGGCTTCACGTTGTGCAATCTCCGCCAAACGACGCGCACTGTCGGATTCGTTTTTGGCTTCCAACGCTTTTTGACGCTCCTCACGAGCGACGTCGCGCTGTTGGTTGGCTTCTTTCTCTGCCTTCAATGCGGCATCAGCCTGTTTCTGAGCCTCATCCTGCGCTTCTTTGGCAGCCCTGGCGTTTCCTTCGGCGAGAGTCTTCTGCTTGTCTGCCTCGCTCTTTTCGCTCAACGCCCACCAAGAGAATGCAGCGAGACCAAGCACAAAGACCAACATACCTATAAGTATGCCAATGGTCTTATGACGACGCGCCCTTTCGTCTGCGATGATGGCTTCGTGGCTCTGCTTCATATATTCGTCGCACTTTTCCATACGGTTGGTGGCGGCGAGCAGCTTTTCCTTGGGCGGACGCTGCGAATTGTCGTGCTTGAGAATCCAATACGGATTTGGACGGCAACGTTCATACCAATCGTTGAAGAAGGCGTAGTTGCCGGATGCCAACAAAAATTCCGGGCTGCGTCCGTTGTCGATCCAACGTTGCACCTGCGAATTGAAGTCGTTGTACTCTTTGAGGTTGTCGAGTTCCTCGATGTCCCACTGCGAGAGCATCTCCCAATTTCGTATCAACGCCTCGTGGGTAACGTCCAAAACCGTGTCGCCAGGCAGAAACTGCGATTCTACCGAATTGTCCATCATAAAGGGACGGAGCAGCGTGTTTTCCTGCGCACGGAATATATTGAGTACGCCACACACCGTGGCGTTGGTGATATTTGGACGGTTGATGATGCCGGTGATTTCATTTACAGTGCAACGGTTGCGCACTTGGCGGTTGTTGTCGATTTTGGTGAGGGTCTTGAACGCCTTTTCTATTATCATCTTGCTCTCCTCTGGCGAGATGGACTTCTCCGCCCAATTGGCGTTGCGCATAAAATGGTCGTAAGCCGATTCGTACAACGTTCCGGCGTGTGCGTTGAGTACGTTGTTGAGGTCGGGCTTCTCAAAATATTTTTTCTGATAATACGGCAATGCGGCGTACCAGGTGTCGAAATCCTTGCGCTCCTCGGCGGTGAGCGATTCCCTGCTGATGCCGGCTATTTTGGCGAGATGGAGCAGGTCGAGAGCAGAACGTCCGTTGTCAGCGGTTTTCCAAAGGAGGTTGAGCGCGTGTTGCAGCACCGGCAATTGGTCAAAACCCGAATTAAGGTTGTTGATGAGCACTTCCGTAAGCCTCGACGAAACTCTGCCTCCCGCCAACAATGCGGGTTCTTCTATTACTTGACGTATCTCAGTCCTTTTCAACTGAGGCACAAAGAATTGGCTATAAGCAATAAATTCTGGCAAATCCTTGAACACCGTGCACTGCGATATAAAATCGCTCCTCATCGTGAATATCACATATACCGGCAATTGCCTTGCGATGGAGATTCTCACGGTCTCCAAGAGGAGGTTGATGGTAGTGTAAGATTCGGTGCTGGGCGTGCCGTCGTGGAAGTTTTCGGTCATTGTGAACACTTCCTCAAACTGGTCGGCGATGATAAGAAGGTTTTTGCCACGGTTGGCGGCGGCGGTGGTATTGCCGTCGTCATAAAACTCAGAATTGGTATATAAATCGACGAGAGCGGAGAAGCCACGCTGGAGTTCGCGGATGGTGTAGTTGTAATCGAGTTGCATCTCCTTTGCCGCGCTTTCGGCGAGGCTTGTGAGAGGGTTGCGCTGCGGCTTGAAGTCGCACACGAGCCAACTATTGAACTTTGCCCTCGAAAAACCCGCCCTGATGTACGGCACCACTCCGGCATAGACCATCGACGACTTGCCGTCGCCCGAAGCACCGGTGATGAACGCCATCTTGTTGGCTTCGAGGAGTTTCACAATCTGCCTGATGTGCAAATCGCGCCCCTTGAAGAAGATTGCCTCCTCCTCTGTAAACGGTCTCAGCCCTGGATATGGACAGATTGTCGATGTCATTGATTTCTCCTTAGTAGCCTAATTTTCAAACTGCAAAGTTAACAAAAATTAATGTAATGTTGCAAAAAAGTTGCCAAAACTGATTATTTTTTATTTACAACGAAACAATCAATGTTAATTTTGCTTATCCAAAAATACTTTGATGTCGAGTGGGATGCGGAGTTGCTCATCAACGGTACAAGCCATAATGCCATTGAACACCTTCTGCTCGTCGGTGCTGGCGTGTTCGCTGTTGCCTGCGATGAGGAGCGGCGTGTTGCTGCTATTGCCGCCGGTATCCTTCCACACTTGACGCGCAAACGGCACAGCCCAATCACCGGCGTAGTTGTAATAAATGACGCCTATCTTGCTGTGCGCGAGTTGTTCGCGGATGAAAGTATTGTAATCGAGGTCGCTCGCAATGCTGAGAGGCAGTTTGATGACCTTCTGCACGTCGCGGAGCATATTGAAAATGCCGGAAGCCGACTCGTCGTCAAGTTCGTTGTACATAAAGAAAATGTCGGCAGATTCGTGCTGCGACGAAGCGGGCTGCTTTACATTCATTATCGTCCTCAAATCTTCCACGAAGACAATCGGCGAGGGCTTGTCGCAATATACAGTGTTTTCCACGATGTCGCGGCGGATGTCGTTGATGAAAGGCACGATGCTGCCCGACGACTTGTGCGGATTCCACAAAAACATCTTGAAATTGGGACCGCAAAGCGATTTGGCAATGCGGTACTGCACGCCCGCCGCAGAGTCGTAGCCGGGAGTGTCGGGCGTACTGATGTCGGTGGAGCCAAGTATGTGGACGCTGCAATCTGCGCTGTCAATCTTGCTATTGGCGTCGTCATACAACAATCCCTGCCCATCAATGATGTCTATGCCTGCCTTGACGAGTACGTATTTCAATTCCTGCCTTACCTCCGACATTTCGTCGGTAACATCGGCGAGAAATACCGAAAATTTTTTATTGTAAAGATTGATGTACATATTCAATTTGCAAAAATAGCAAATTTTATGCTACAAGTGATTAATTATGCAATTTTTTTTCGTTAACAATAATTAATATACACCAAACGTTTTTATTAGCGAAAATAATTGCAGAATGTTTCCAATTTTAACAACAAACAAAATGAAAAGAGTATTAATGACAATTTTGGCTGCGGTGCTTCTTGTAACAGCATCCACAGCACAGAGCCTCAAATTCCAGTCTTTTGCCGACAGCATTGGCGTAAAGCAGAAGGGCGTTCCAATTTCGTCAAGCGTCAAGGTGGACTTCCCCGTGAGCGGTCCGTCGGCATTGGTCAATGCGTTGAAGGCAGCCTTCTCGGAGCGTTACAAGATTCCGGTGGCACAGATTACCGACGGCAAGACCTTCGCCAACAAACTCGCAAACAAGAACGTCGCGGACTTAAAGAAGAAGTTTGTGGAGGATTTTGAGGAGGACGATATGATTCCCGAACTCTACATCAACAACATCATCGAGAAGCTCAATGAGACCGACAAGATTGTAACAATCGCGTATGGCGGCAATATCTTCTACGGTGGCGCACACGACGATTACTATGGTTACGGCATCACCTACAACAAATCTACCGGCAAGGCTCTCGACACCTACGACATCCTCAACGAGGACGCCTGGGAGCAGATTCAGGACAAGATTGCGGCAGGCCTGCGCAAGTATTTCGACGTGAAGACCAACAAGGAATTGGCTGACGAACTGTCTGGCGAGGGCATCATCTGCGACAACAACAATTTCTACATTCCGATGCCCGAAGCAATCCCCTTCGTGAACAACGGCGAACTGATTTTCGCATACGGCACCTACGAAATTGCCCCCTTCGCAGCCGGAATGCCCGAAGTGAGCATCCCACTGAAAGAGATTATGCAGCATTTGAAAGCGGAGTTCAAGGCATTGGTGAAGTAAAAGGACATTAAAGTTTTTTAACATTTGATTTTTTGCATCTGCAAAACGTTAATTTATTAATTATCAGATAGTTTCAAAAACTAAAACGGGCGGAAACTTGCATTTTTTGGCAATTTTCGCCCGTTATAAGTTTTGTTTTGCTCAAAATAATTGTATATTTGTGCAGCGAAACAAATGTTGACAATATGGAAAAAATCATTGGCAGGGATGCGGAGATGCAGAAATTCCGCGAATGGTACGATTCGGACAAAAACGAGTTTATCGCGCTGTACGGACGCAGGAGGGTTGGCAAGACCTTCCTCGTAAAATCGTTTTTCAACGAAAAGTTTGATTTTTACGCGTCGGGGGTGATAGACGGCTCTATGGAGACACAGATTGAAGCCTTCAACACCGCCCTTGCGCGGTACGGCTATAACGGTCAAAAGGCTAAAACGTGGACGGAGATTTTCACACAACTTGCAGACCTGTTGGAGGCAAAAAGCCGCAAAAAGAAAAGCCGGATTGTAGTCTTTTTGGACGAACTGCCGTGTTTCGACACGCCGAGGTCGGGATTTCTGCCTGCACTCGACCAATTTTGGAACAGTCGCGCATCGTGGCTCAACAATATTTATTTGGTGGTGTGCGGCTCGGCGACGTCGTGGATGATTCAGAATATCGTCAACAACAAGGCGGGGCTCCACAAACGCACCACGCACACAATGCACCTGCGCCCCTTCACGCTCGGACAGACCGAGGAGTATCTCAAAAGCCGACGATTCCGTTGGCCGAGGATTGCCGTGTTGCAGATTTATATGGTGCTTGGCGGCGTGCCGTATTACCTGAGTATGCTCGACAGCAAGAAAAACGTCCCCGACAACATCGACACCCTGTTTTTTTCGCAGGAATCAGAATTTGAAAACGAGTTCGGATTGCTGTTTGCCTCGCTGTTCAAAAACGCCGATTCTTATATGGAAATCATCCGCCTATTGTCCAACAAGCGCGACGGTTACACGCGGTCAGAAATCGCTGCCGCACTTCAAATCCCTGACAACGGGCATCTTAGCAAGATGTTGGACAACTTGGAATATTGCGACTTCATAAGGCGGTACAACAACGGACTGTTGCAAAAAAACGGCATTTACCAACTTGTGGACTTGTTTTCGCTGTTTTATCTCAAATTTTGCACAAGGCGCATCACCGACGAGCATTTTTGGCGCAACGCCCTCGGCACATCGGAGCAAAACGCTTGGTACGGACTCACCTTTGAGCGCGTATGCCTGTTGCACGTAAGGCAGATAATCCACGGATTGCATTTGGACACGATACGCCACGAATATTACGCTTGGCGCAGCACAGGCAGCCCCGCCGTGCAGATTGACCTGATAATCGACCGCGCCGACGACATCGCCACAATCTGCGAAATGAAGTATTCAAAAGACGATTACAGTCTTACAGAAAAGGAATACCGCAACATAATTCGCCGTATGGAGGCATTTCAGGCCGCTTCAAAGCGGAAGGACGGCGTTCAAGTGGCAATCGTCACCACATACGGACTTACCGATAACACATATTCGGAAATCTCCCCCGTGGCAATCACGATGGAAGAGTTGTTTGGATAATACACATTAAAGTTTTTTAACATTCAATCTTTTGCACCTACAAAACATTAACTCGCTCATTATCAAATAGTCCCAAAATCTCAAACGGGCGGAAACTTGCATTTTTTTGCAGTTTCCGCCCGTTATAAGCTAAAATCATATTACTAAGCCAGCACCATCTCCACCGCGCCTCTCATTCCGTTCTTTTGAATGATATCCAAATCCTCGGTCAGCATCTCCGTCAGACCGGGGATTTTGTTTAGGTCTTCGTCCCAAATGCGGTCTGCCGCGCCGAGGACGCCTTTGGCAACTTCGGCGGTGTTGTTGGTTGACCAAAGGGATTTGAGAAGGGCGAGGATTTCGGGGGCGTCGTTGGGGGTGATGAGGTCGTCGCCGCGTTTGCCGCCCTTGTAATACGTGCAGATGGCTGCAAGTCCAAGGACGATGCACTTCGGAAGGCTACCTTTGCGGTCGAGATAGATTTTGAGGGCGGGAAGGTCGCGGGTCTTGAACTTCGGGAACGAATTGAGCATAATGCTTGTTACAAAATGCTTTACGTATGGATTTTTAAAGCGATTCTTCACATCGTTGGCAAACTTGGTGAGTTCGTCTTTCGGGAGATTGAGAGTGGGCAAAAGTTCGTCAAGCATCACCTTGTCGATGAAACGCCCAACGAGCGCATCCTCGCAACATTCCCTCACGGTATTCAATCCGCTGAGATAGCCGACCGGGGAAAGGACAGTGTGAGGACCATTCAAAAGCGTAACCTTGCGCTCGTGGTACGGAGCCTCCGACGGTACAAACTTGACATTCAATCCGGCTTTGTCGGCAGGGAACTCGGCAGAGAGCGATTCGGGGGCTTCTATCACCCAAAGATGATACACCTCGCCAACAACCAACTGATTGTCATCAAAGCCAATACGCGCCTTGATAGCGTCGGCATTGTCCTTCGGGAAACCCGGCACAATGCGGTCAACGAGCGTTGAATATACGGGGCAAGCGGTTTCAAACCAATTCTTGAAATCTGCGCCGAGATTCCAATGGTCGATGTATTGTAATATGCACTCCTTCAATTGTTTGCCATTGTGGAAGATGAGTTCGCAAGGCAGAATGATGAAGCCTTTGGACGTGTCGCCTTTGAAATACTCATAACGATGATGGAGCAATTGCACGAGTTTGCCGGGATACGATGCGGCGGGCTTGTCGGTGAACTTGCACGCGGAGTCAAAAACGATGCCCGCCTCGGTGGTGTTGGAGACCACGAAACGCATTTCGGGCTGTTCGGCGAGTTGCAGGTAATCATCAAAATTCTTGTAAGGATCAATGCCACGGCTGATTACGTCGATGAGTTCAACGGTGTCAACAGCATTACCGTCGCTGTCGAGACCTTGGATATTGACGTGATAGAGGCAGTCTTGATCGGTGAGGTTTTTGATTTTGCCGCCCGCCCTCGGCTGCACGGCAACGACAGAGCCGTTGAAATCGGTCTTTTGGTTGGTCTTCTGGATAATCCATTCCACAAAAGCGCGGAGAAAATTGCCCTCGCCTATCTGAATCACCTTTTCGGTGTAAGTGTTTTTGGTTGCAGTATTTTTGTTGAGTGTTTTCATAATGTAGTATCAATGATTAACATTTTGCAAAGTTAGTATTGTTTGCGCGATTTCACAAAAAAAATTTTTGGAAATTCAAGGAAAAAGATTATTTTTGCAGAAATATTAAATACTACGGATTATGACACCAAACGAACTTCAACTTTCTGCAATTAAGATGCTTAGCGGTATTGATAGTAATAAGAGTGCCGATACCATAGAAAAAATTTGGTCATTTATCAACGATTTGGTAAATGTCAAGAAACAAACGAAGAAACGCGCTGTCGCTCAGACAACTACCGAAGAATGGACTGAGGAAGAAGAGCGCGAGGCATTTTTGTACACATCAAAAGTCAATGCTGCAAAAATAATGGCTAAATACTTGTAACCTTAGTCACGGTTCATTTTTTTCAAATCAATTTTCAGGCTTCCTGCGATAAGGCTGATTTTGGCACAGACCAAAATCGATGGCTGCGAATTTGAAACCCATAAATAATGTGTTGAATTTGTCGGTATGAGGGACAAAAATTTTTTTGTTTTGGTTTCCGTTTGATTGTTGATGATTTTCAATTCAATCTTTTTGCAATCAATATCGTCGACCGTTTTATAGCCACAAAATTTGACGTTCAGGATGCACGGCGAATTGTCAAAAAAAAGATTGATTTGTCTTTCAGTCTGTTCCTTGAAAAAATCGTTCTCCATAATAAGCAACAATGCTGACACAAAATCGTATGTGTTGGGCACAATCTTGTAACTACCGGCAATTGAGTTTGTTACAATATTATTTTCTCGGTCAAAATCCAAATTTATGTTAAAAACGGAATCCTTTGATTTGGAAACCTTTTCTATTTTCAAAGGTAAAAAATCATCGTCCTTGTCAATGTAACAATCGTATTGCTCGTCAACTTTAACAACTAAATCTGCCAAACCACACGATTTCCCCACCGCCGAAATTTTTATATTGTTGTTGTTTTCAGAGATTTTTACGTTTATCTCGGCGCATTTCACAAATGAATAACCGACAATATAATTCAATTCAGTATTTTGTGCCGACAGCGTAGTCGAAATAATACAAAGCAACAGAAACAACAGTTTTTTCATAACAAAAAAGCCGTATTCGCATCAAGTGAATGAGCAAATACGGCTCGGAATTGGATGATGTGTGAATTTTTAATTTACTTGAATCTCGGTGTCGGAAGCGACAGCAACATTGATGACACCGGCCGGTGCAACAGCGTCCTCACCTTTCATCAAAGCAAAGAGCCAACACAAAACGCCAGTGAGGATAAGCGAGGTTACCATTTTGCTTTTGCCTTCGGCGTTGACGTCGCTGTTGGTCAGGAATACGTTGGTGCCATCCACAGCCTGTACAGTTTGAATCTGTACGGTGAATTTGCCCGGCAGACCAATCATCCTGCGATGCTGTGCGCTTACCACAGTACCAGTTGCGGACGCGCCCCTTTCAATCACGACTTTGCCGCCCGCCTTGATGTCTTGCGCAACAGTGAAGGTTACGGTCTGACCGGTTTGGAGCGTGGCGCTCGAAAGGGTGGTGAGCGTCTGCAACGGTATCATCGTACCTGCCTTCAAAGTTACGTTGCCCTCGATGTCGTCTTCGTCATCGCCGTCGCCATTGCCCGATACCGGGACATACGGCGTGAAGGACATCAGGAAAATTGACATTGCCAAAAGCACCGCTGTGGGCTTGGTCAACCAAGAATTGAGAATTTTTGTAAACATAATTGATAAAATTTAAGTTAGTTAATAATAAAACACTTGATTGTAATCGTACAATTTGTCTAACACTTTTTTTTTCAAAGCGTTATTATAACGATGAACACTATGTGCCGAACCTTGTATGTTGCCAGTATAAAAGCCAAGCCCTAAAAATCCAAACGCACCCGCGACGCCATAGTTTTTGGATTTTATGCTCGTATATACCGAATATCCCAACAACGCATTAATTAGCAACGAAATAAAACCGCTACCGGGGTGTTTTGCGTAGAAATACCCCAAGCCGGGAATTGTCGACAATCCCGCCGCCAAACCCGGCTTTTTGTATTTTATGTTTTCGATATTGCTGACGAGCCGCAGATTTTCGTCTGTTTTGGGAGTATGGTTTCTCGTTTTTTCAAATTCCTGTCTTGCCACTGAATAATTGCCACGCTTTGTCTCTAACACAGCAATGAAAGTCGTAAACTTCAATTGTGTTTCGCAGTTGGTGATTGTATGTGTTGTTTTCAACACGGATATTGCAGAATCTGTAATTCCTGCGTAATCGTATATTTTGGCGGCGAGAAGCCTTACATCAACGTAATTTTTGATGTCGCAATCCTTCAAGGTTTCATATTCGGCTATCGCTTTGCCAAAATGCCTTTGTGCCTCATAACAAATCAATTTTTGCTTGAAAAGCGTAGGTGTCAACCTGTTGAAGAATGTCTGCCGCTCAATTTCCAACAATGCCTGTGAATAGTTTTCAGCATTGATTAAATAATTGATAAACAATACAGTATCATTGCGTGAACGATGTTTTTTCAATACTGGAACTTTGGGCAACGGGAAATCATCGAACCTCAAAGTGTCACTGAAAAATCTATCTTCGGGGAAATCAATATATCCGTAGTTGAAACTATTTCGGTAATTATCCGCGTCGTGTGAGCATCGCATCATCCTGTCGCAAGCGAGCGCAAATGCCTTTGGGAACTTGTAGTTTTGAAAACAAAGTTTTCCATATACCGAACACGTAGGGTACATCGGGCAAAAACTCGGTTTGATTGTGCCGATGTACTTCTGATAAAACGACACGTAGTCGTCCGCCGCATTGTTTTGTGCGGTCAACTGCGGCGTCAATACGCATAGGAATAATATGGAAATCAAAGTTTTCATTGCGCTGCAAAATTGCGCAATAAAAACTTTTTTAACAAATTTTTACGCGAACGATATTTTCCCGAAACCGAGAACAATTAATTCTCGTTTTCGGGAACCGAATCTTCACTGTCATTGGATTGGCTTGACAAAAAGTCCGCCGAGAGGAGTTTGAAAAAGTCCTTGTTCAGGATGTTCGAGATTCTTACAAGGAGTCCGCTGTCAATGCCTTGTTTCTGAAAGATATTGTAAACGTTCCGCCTGTCGCAACACAAGTGCTTGGCGAACCAAGCGACAGTGCGTTCCTGACGTTCGAGTTCGTCTTTGATTTCTTGTCCGATATGTATCATTATGATTTACGTGTTTTCGCGCTTTCTAACTTATTTCGGCAAACAGGCCACGAGTTCCAAATACTTGTCAGACGGACATAAAAAAGTGCGTGAACACTCCCTTATGTACACTGAGGTATTTGCCGTAACCTGTTCTTCTATAAGTTCTTTTTCTCGCGTCCACGCATAGCACGGACGTTCGCGAACTTATTCCAGAAGAACATCTTTCAAATCGGCAAATTTTCAGTGTCCCGAATAAATAGCAAACGCTTGTTTTACAATATGTTAATTATATGTCTTGGCGGCTTTTTAGCCGCGTATGTCATAGCCAATATCGTCGGCTAAACAATGCTGCAAAGATACAAGGTATTTTGATACGATGCAATTTTTTGGGGAAGTTTTTTCAATTATTTTTGCATATTTCAGAGAAAAAGATTATTTTTGCGGTATTGAAAAACGTTAAAAGACGACATTATGACACAACTGGCTGTTTCCATAGAAGATGTATCGTTGCTTGAACCTATCCGTCAAGCGATTGCACTTTTGCGTGGTGTAACTGATGTTTCACTCATCAAGAGGAAAACTGGTTTGGATCGCGCAATTGAGGACATTAAAAAAGGGCGAGTTTACACCGCGACAAGTGTTGAGGATTTGATAAAACAATGCAAGGAATGAAGTACACGCTGAAATATACCGGAGAATTTAAGCGTTCCTTGAAACGTTGTCTCAAACGTGGCTACGATGAAAAATTGCTGACTGATGCACTTGACATTCTTGCCGAAGAAGGCAAACTGCCCGAAACATATCGTCCGCACATATTACACGGACAATATGAAGGATATTGGGAATGTCATATCTCATCAGATTGGCTATTAATTTGGGATCAAAACGACTGTGAACTGACTTTGCTTATGACTGATACTGGAACTCATTCTGATTTGTTCGGAAAAAATAGAAGGTAGTCAAAAAAGGTTCTATTCTACCAATATAAGGTTGTGTTTTCAAAAGTGTATCTAAATAACGACCCCCTTTGACGAACTCCTTTCGGGTTGTTGTTCCAAAATTTTCGTTAATATAATATACCATTTTGTAAAATTCATTTTGTGCGTATTCAGACCATTTACAGACATACACAAAAAAACTATTTTTGTTAACAATCCCCGGCAGTTTGACTCATCAATCCTACCAGGGATGTCAAATTACTTCTCCTTAGAAATAGCCTTCGCAAACTTCCCTGTCTCCACCGCCCACGCATACGCAAGCACGACAGCAAGACCAATTGTAGGCACGATGAAGGAAATGTTGATGCCGACGGAATCCGATACAAGACCCTGCAACGGAGTGAGCAACGCCGCACCAAGAATCGCCATTATCAGACCTGACGCGCCAATCTTGGAATCCTTGCCAACATCTTCGAGCGCAAGACCGTAAATTGTTGGGAACATCAGCGACATAAAGAAACTGATGCCTGTGAGCGCAATGATACAAGGTATGCCCGTACCTGACGTCAAAATCACTCCGAGACAAGGCACCAACGAAGCGGCGGCAGCCCATTTCAACAGTTTGGACGGGCGATGCCATTTCATCAACCAAGTAAACAGGAACCTCGCCAAGCAGAAGCACACAATGCCAAGCAAATAATACGTGGACGCGCTCTCCTCGTTGATATTGAGTTCTTGCATCGCCAGACGTATCGAATACGACCAAACGCCGACCTGCGCACCTTCGTAAAAGAACAGAGCAACGACACCTCGGGTGTATTTTTTGATTTTGAAAAGCCTTGAAAATGCAGCCTTTACACTGTCCTTGCTATTGTCGCCGCCTTCGGGCATCTTTACGAGAAACACAATCACCATCAACGCCAACAACACAAAGCCAACTGCCATATAAGTGCCAGTAACAGCGTCAAGTTCGTGTTGTTGAACTACTTTGAGGTCAATATCAGCCATTGCCTCGCGGTCTGCGGCGTTTGCGCTGTTGAGTTCAGAAAGAATGAAATACTTGCTCAACAGGATGCCGGTAATGCAGCCTATCGGATTGAGCGACTGAGCGATATTAAGTCTTCGCGTTGCCGTCTCTTGTGTGCCCATCGACATAATATACGGATTGGCAGCGGTTTCCAAAATAGAACATCCGCCCGCAAGCACGTAAATCGCGACAAGGTAGAACGCATACGAAGCAACTTTCGACGCCGGGAAAAACAGCATCGCGCCACCAGCATAAAGCAACAAGCCGAGCAATACGCCTGTTTTGTAACTGTAACGACGAATGAACAGCGCGGCGGGCAGCGCGAAACAGAAATACGCGCCATAAAACGCCGTCTGAATCAGCGATGTCTGCGTATCCGACATCGACATTATCTTCTTGAACGCGCTCAGGAGCGTGTCAGTCATATTGTTAGCCAATCCCCACAGGAAAAACAGCGAGGTTATTAGGCAAAATGGAATTAAATACTTTTTTTCAATTGTTTTCATAACTTATAAATTAGGTTCGATTTTATTAGACAGTCGCAAAAGTAAGAAAACTTTTCATACCATCAAAAATATATTTGCAAATTACATATCGAATATTTACATTTGCGCAAACAAAAACCGAATCAAAATGGCTATGCCCCGAACCATCGCTGCCCAATACGTATTCACAAACGCGGGCGAACCCATCAAAAACGGCGCGGTAACATACGACGAAGCCACAGGCAAAATATTATCAATCAAGCCGTTGACCACCGAAACCGCCAACACTGAATTTTATAACGGCGTACTCGTGCCGGGATTCGTAAACGCACATTGCCACCTCGAACTCTCGCATCTCCGTGGCCTCATTCCGCCGTGCAAACAACTCACGGAGTTCCTATATAAAATAGTCAGGCTTAAAACAGAGCAAGTATTCAGCGACGAAATCTGCCTTGCCGCCGACCAAGCGATGTACGACGCGGGCATCAACGCCGTCGGCGACATATCAAACACCTCAGATACTGCCTGCACAAAAAGCCGCAGCAAAATCCGTTATCGCAATTTCATAGAACTACTTGGCACCACGGAAGAACGCATCGACCTCAACAACTTGACATTCCGCAGTGTAGCCAAATCATTGAAATACAGCAATAATTGCACCGTACACGCCGTGCCGCACTCGCCATATTTTGTGAGCGATGCACAATTTGATGACATCAACGCCCTCAACGCCGCCAACCGATCCGTAATCTCAATCCACAATCAAGAAACCGCCGCCGAAAACGATTTATATATCTCACATTCAGGGAGTTTTGTGGAATTATTTCCCGACATAGTAGCCAACATCAAGACCACCGGCAAAAAATCGCTGCCATCATACGGACATCACCTCGCAGGATACGACAATGTGATTTTAGTACACAACACTTATTCACAGCGCGACGACTTTGAATACGCATTACAAACATTCAAGAACCCATATTTTGCACTCTGTCCCAAGAGCAACCTCTATCTCGAAGGTCGCCTTCCCGACGTTTCTACAATGATGACAATGCGCCTCAACATCTGCCTCGGCACCGATTCTCTAAGTAGCAACGATACTCTATCAATACTTGAAGAAATGAAAGTTATAGTACAGAATTTCAGGCAAATCTCGTTCAACGATATTTTACGAATGGCAACCATCAACGGTGCAAAAGCCCTGAAATTCGACGACGAATACGGCACATTGCAAGTAGGCAAAACACCAGGATTGTTATTGTTGGAAGATTTTGATTTTCAAGAGTTTAATATTTGCAAGGAGACGACGGTGAGGAGGATATGTTAAACCTCAATCCTCGCCCCCACCCCAAACACGTGAAACTTATCAAACATTTTATCAGACAACACCTTGCACGCCTCATCGCCAGTGCAATGGCTTGTGTAGAGGTGCATTTGTGGATATTTTTTTGAAATTAATTCCGCCAACCTTGCCACATCGTCCCCCTCGCCATTCAGCAAATGAAGCCCGCCGACAAAGGTTGTTAATTCATTGCAATTCATATATTTGCAACATTCATCCGCAATATTCAACAATCCGCAATGTGAACACGGCGACACCACGACAAGACCTTCGTCGGTCTTAATCGTCAACACCAACTCATCATCGGCAGTGTAAGGCGACATTCCCCCACCCTTTTCCACAAAAAGATAACGGTTGCCATTCGGTTGCGGGAATGATTGACGGCGTGTAAAAACGCAACCAATTTTATTATCAATCAAATAATTATCATCTATAAAAATAAACCTTTCGATATTCTGATTGATAACCTCCACATCCGGCGACAGCGAATGAAATTTGCCGCCACGGTTGCTCCAATACTGATAATCTCGCACAAGACGCGACGCAATGATTTTGGCAGTCTTATTAATCTCCACAAACCTCCGCAATCCGCCCGTATGGTCAACGTGTCCGTGCGAAAGTATCAGATAATCGACAGTTTCAATATCCACGCCCAACTTTTCAGCATTGTCAAAAGCCTTGCCCGAAAGCCCCGTATCAACAAGAATGCTGAGAGTTTTGGTTTGCACATGCAAAGATAGACCGTGCTCCGAGACGAGGGCCGGATTAGAATTGCGATTGTCGATGAGGATGGTGATTTTCATACAATATTTTTTTTGATTGACGATATAAAAAACTGTTGAACAAAAAGGATGTCAAGCCTATTGCGTTTTTCTTTTCACCCCTCTCACCGCCTCCTCCTTCTCTGGCTCGTCGGGCCAAACGTGTTTTGGGTAGCGGGCGCGGAGTTCTTTGCGGACTTCAAAGTAGGCGTCTGCCCAAAAACTGCGGAGGTCGCTCGTTACTTGGACAGGCTTATAGCCGGGCGATAGCAAGTGCATCAGGACGGGGATTGTGCCGTTGCAAATGCGCGGGGTGTCGTCCATTCCAAAACATTCCTGCAATCGTACCGCCAATATGGGCTGCGAACCATCGGGTAAATATTTGAGGCGGATATTGCTGCCGCTCGGTACGCGGACGTGCGTAGGAGCAAGAGTGTCAAGGAGTTGCTGTTGATTAATATCCAAAATCGAATAACGGATGGCTTCGGCGAGATTGATTTTTTTGAGTTGGGCGGTGGTCGTTGCGCCGTTCAAGTAAGGAGCGAGCCAATTTTCGCAGTCGGCTATCAATGTTGGCGTTGAGACGTCGCGCCAATTGCCATCGGGATTCCAATGGCGGAGACTTAGGATGCGGTTTTGGAGGCTGACGGTCTCCTCGTTCCAATCCAAAAGCACATCGCCCTCCTTCTTGATGGCGGCAATTACGGCAGATTCAATTAGGTCAGTATCAGGATTTTGCAAAGGCTTTTCACTCAAGACTATCGAGCCGAGACACATTTGAGAAACCGACACGATGCCGCCTTTTTTGGTGTTCCAAGTGACAGATTCGCGGGTCTTAATCATCGGCCTCAACATCGTCGGGTCCAATGGCGAGGCGAGATGTATGCGTCCGATGCCGTCGCGGGCGTTGAGGGAGGCAATAGCAATCCAACTTTCGCCGGCGAGCGAGTCGTGGTAGTCCATCATCGCAATGCTGCCGTTGGTGAGCATGAATTGTGCGTTGTTGCCCGGGCGTGCGAAGGCAATGCGTCCCGGGTAAGCCTGCGCAAGTAGAAAACCCGTGTCAGTGGGGTCGATGGCGGAATTGTCGGCGGCATTGCAACCGAGCATCTTCCTGTATTGAAGGGCGTTGCGCTCGATGTTGTCGAGGGCGCGGTTATGACGATTTTCATTGCGATTGCGGCGGAGAGCCTCGATGCGGAGGTTGAAATCCGTGCCGGATTCCTTGGGCAGCGGGTCGCGGTTGTCTAATAGCGCGGCGATGTCGGCGGCAAGGGGCAGGAGATGTTCACGGCGGGCGGCGATGAGCATTTTTGCAATTCTCGGATGCGTGGGAATGTTGCTGAGCTCGATGCCGGCGGGCGTGATGGCGTAGTTATCATCCAAAGCGTCAAGACGTTGCAAAAGTTCACGGGCGGTGGCGATGCCGCGACGGTCGGGCGGAGTGAGCCACGAAAGGTTTTCGGGGTTTGGCTCGCCCCAACGCGCAAGGTCGAGAACGAGCGGCGCAAGGTCGGCATACTCGATTTCGGGCTTGCGGTTGGGCTGCATGTATTGATTTTCAGACTTGTTCCACAGCCGGTAACAATATCCGTTGCTCACACGTCCGGCGCGTCCGGCGCGTTGTGTCGCCATGTCCAAGGAGATTTTGATAGTTTCGAGGTGCGAGAGCGACGTGTCGGGGTCAAATTTTTGAATCCTGCACAATCCGCTGTCCACCACTATCTTAACGCCTTCTATTGTGAGCGATGTTTCAGCAATTGAGGTTGCAAGTACGATTTTGCGGCGGCCTTGACGGTCGGGCATAATGGCTTCGGTCTGTTGTTGGAGCGGCAACATTCCATACAACGGATGTATGCGGATGTCTGGATTGTCGCGGAACGAATTGCGGAGGAGTTCTTCACATTTGCGGATTTCAGCCTCGCCGGGCAGGAATGCGAGTACGTCGCCGTCGTGTTGACGCATTGCCTTGCTGATTGTTGCGGCGGTCTGCGCGGCGGCGGTTGAAGGGTCGGTGCCACCTTCGTAAATTATCTCCACGTCATACATTTTTGCCTTGGCACTAATCACTGGTGCGTCAAGCATTTGGGCAATGTTGTCGCAATCAATGGTTGCAGACATTATGACGATTTTGAGGTCGGGGCGCAATATCTGTTGACATTCCCTTACTAATGCTAATGCAAGGTCGGCATTGAGGCTGCGCTCGTGAAATTCGTCAAATATTATTACACTGACGTCCTTTAACTCGTTGTCGCTCTGCAATCTCCGCGTCAAAATTCCTTCCGTCAATACTTCGATGCGCGTCTTGTCGCTGACGACGGATTCAAACCTAACTCGGTAGCCAACTGTCTGTCCCACACGCTCTTCCATCATGTCTGACATCCTCGTAGCGATAGACCGTGCAGCGAGCCTTCGCGGTTCGAGCATCAGGATTTTTTCGTGGACGTTTGGGAGGTAGTTTTTCATTATCTCCAATGGCAACAGCGTGCTCTTGCCGGTGCCTGGTGGCGCGGTGATGACGATGCACTGATTGTTTTTCAGCGCGGTGATTACGTCAGGGACGATGGCTGAGATGGGGAGAGTGGGCATAATTAACCTCCTATTACATCCATAAAACTCTGTGGTAGTGCGACGTTCTCCATTCCGACGGCGGCGGTGAAGAGGGGCGCGATTTCGCTGTCTTGGAAGCCGGCGATGCCGCAGCCGATTCTGGTTACGTAGAATATGAGTTCGGGGTGCTGTTTGGCAAATTTGATGAACTCATCGACGTATGGGCGGATGGTTTCGACGCCGCCTTGCATTGTCGGTATGGCGTAAGACTGTCCTTGAAGCCCGACGCCTTGTCCGAATATTGCGCCAAATTTTTCATTGGCAATCCTCGCCGCCCCGCCGTAATGGTGTCCTTGGAGATTGCTGCCGAATACAAATACTTCGTTTGCAGCGAGTTGTGTGATGCGATTTGGAGTGATTCTTTGGTTTGTCATAATTTTGTGTTTTGAATGTTTCGCAAAGTTACAAATGTTTTCGTGGATTGGAAATTATTTTTTGTTGCGGTAAACAAATTTGATTAATTTTGTGGAAAATATTATCATTATGACTACAACAATTACTTACCGTGAACTATTGCCATCGGAGGTGGGACTCCTGAAAACCTTTGTGTATGAGGCGATTTTTGTGCCGGAGGGCGTGGAGCCGCCACCGTTTGAGATTGTTTGCAAACCTGAGATTGCGCTGTATTACAACAACTTCGGGTCGGGCAATGCCGATTTTTGCATTGTTGCCGTGGACGGCTACAAGGTGGTTGGCGCGGTGTGGACAAGGATTATGAATGACTATGGACATATCGACGACAATACGCCGTCTTTCGCTATCTCGCTTTTCAAGGAATATCGTGGTAAGGGAATTGGTACGACGTTGATGATAAAAATGTTGGATGTGCTTAAAAATCATGGTTATAAACGTGCCTCGCTCGCCGTTCAAAAGGCTAATTATGCCGTGAAGATGTATAAGAAAGTTGGTTTTGAGATTGTGGACGAAAACGATGAGGAGTACATTATGGTTTGGAGAGGTCTTATGTTAGAAAAAGAAATTGCGGCTTATCTGTCCCGTAGTGGCAATAAGTCGTTGGATGTCAAGGCGTTTTTGTTTGATATGGACGGTGTTTTGTTTGATTCGATGCCGTTTCACGCGAGGTCGTGGTGCAGCGCGATGAAGGAGTTTGGACTCTCTATCACCGAACAACAGGCGTATATGAACGAGGGGCGCACCGGCGCAAGCACCATCAACGAACTCGCCCTGCAACAATGGGGCAGGCAAGCCACTCAAAAGGAAATCGATGATATTTACAAGCGCAAGGTCGAACTTTTTGTATCGTGCGGTGATGCCGAGCCGATGAAGGGCGCGGTGGAGTTGCTCGAAAATATCCGCAAGGCGGGACTGAAAATTGTGCTTGTTACGGGCAGCGGTCAAAAGTCGCTGTTGAACAGGCTCAACCGATTTTTCCCCGGAATTTTTGCGCCCGAAAATATGGTAACGGCTTACGACGTCAAGTATGGCAAGCCCAATCCCGAACCTTACCTGATGGGTTTGCAGAAGGCTGGCGTGAGTGCGTCGGAGGCGGTTGTGGTTGAAAATGCGCCGCTCGGCGTGAGGGCTGGTGTCGCCGCCGGAATTTTCACGATTGCCGTCAATACAGGCCCGCTGCCTGACGAGGTGCTTGCCAAGGAGGGTGCAAATGTGATTTTCCCGTCGATACAGTATTTGGCGGAGAATTGGGGCGAAGTGTGGAAAGAATTGAGGCGATAACCACGCTTTAGCGGAGAAATAATGCGTATTTTTTCAACAATTTTCCCGTTACGCAAATAGATTGCGTACCGACGTTTTATCTTTGGAGCGTCAAACTTAAAACGGAAGCATTATGAAAGAAGTTGTTGGAAAATATTCCACGGCGAAGGTTTTTGCCGACAATGTGGACGAGGGATCGGTGTCGCAGATTGAGATCCTTTGCAATCAGGAATTTACGTCGGGCGCGAGGATTCGGCTGATGCCCGATGTGCACGTTGGCGCGGGCTGCACTATCGGCACCACGATGACAATTACTGACAAGATTGTGCCCAACCTTGTGGGAGTTGACATTGGCTGCGGTATGGAGACTGTGGTTTTCAGGGCGGGCAGCGCGACCGCCGAAAATTTTGACCCCGCCGCGTTGGACAGCGTAATACGCAGCAAGATTCCAAGTGGTTACGACATTCGCAAGGTGCCGCATCCGTATGCCAAGAACATTAAATTCAAGAATGTTCGCGGCGAATTTAACAGGAATCGTGCAATCCGCAGTGTGGGCACTCTCGGCGGCGGCAATCATTTCATCGAGGCTGACCGCGACGACGACGGCAACCTTTACATCGTTGTTCATTCGGGCAGCCGTCACGCAGGTCTCGAAATCGCCCAATACTATCAAAATGAGGCGTGGAAACAATTGAGCCACAATCAGAAAATGGATTTCCCAAAAGAATTGGCGTATATAAGTGGCTCATTGTTCTACGATTACCTCAACGATATGTACATAATGCAGTATTTTGCTTCAATGAACCGCAAGGCGATGATCGACGAAATCATCAATGGCTTGAAAATCAACAAAAAAGACATCGTGGAGCAATTCACCACCATCCACAATTATATTGACCTCCACAATATGATTTTGCGGAAGGGTGCAGTGAGTGCGCAAAAAGGCGAGAAGTTGCTGATACCCATCAATATGCGCGATGGTAGCTTGATTTGCATCGGCAAGGGCAACGAGGATTGGAACTATTCTGCACCGCACGGAGCGGGCAGGATTATGAGCCGCCGTCAAGCCAAGGCGACTCTTAATTTAGAGGAATTTAAGGCGGAGATGGCGGGTATTTATTCCACGACCATCAATCTCGATACCATCGACGAGGCGCCAATGGCATACAAGAATATGAATGATATTGTAGCCAACATCGAGCCTACCGCCGAAATTGTCAAGATTATCAAACCGATTTTCAACTTCAAGGCAGGGGATGAATAGAAAAATTCATTACTTTTGCTGCAAAAACAACCGCTATGCCCGCTAATAAGAATGCTCTAATACGTTATAAGACAATCGACAACTGCCTGAGAAACAAGTATCGGCGGTGGACAATTGAAGATTTGGTGGATGCCTGTTCGGACGCTTTGTACGACTGCGAAGGCATTACCAAAGGTGTCTCTATGCGCACCGTCCAAAGCGACATTCAGATTATGCGCAGCGACAAACTCGGCTACAATGCGCCAATCGAAGTCTATGAAAATAAGTATTATAGATACTCAGACCCCGAATACAGCATTACCAAAATGCCTCTGTCGCAAAACGATTACGATGTGATAAAAGAGGCTACCGATATGCTTAGGCAGTTGTCTGATTTTGAGCAATTCAGTAGGTTTGATGATGTAATTGGCAGACTTGACGACAGCCTTGCCACGGGTCTGCATAAGCGCAAACCGATTATTCATTTCGACAGCGTTAAGGATTTAAAAGGCTTGGAATTGCTTTCGCCGCTCTATCGCTACATAGACAATAGGCAGACGGTGAGGGTTATGTATCAGTCATTTAAGGCCGACGAGCCGATGGAAATCATCTTTTATCCGTACTTGTTGAAGGAATTTCGCAATCGTTGGTTTATAGTCGGCTCTGACAACGACGCCAAGAAGGTTTTCAACCTCGCATTGGATCGCATCGTAAGTGTGGAACCCGTTGATGTCAAGTATGTTGAGAGTCCAAATTTTGATCCCGAACATTTTTTTGACAATGTTATTGGCGTAAGCACTTCCATTAAGAGTTATCCACGCCGTATCAATTTTTGGGCATCAAAAGAGCAAAGCAACTACATCAAAACCAAGCCGTTGCACCATTCTCAAAAACTCATCCAAGAAAACCCCGACGGCTCGTGCGAGTTTCAGATTAACGTTGTAATCAATTACGAACTGTTCTCGATGTTTTTGAGTTACGGCGCTGGTGTCAAGGTGATTTCCCCACCGGTGGTGGTAAAGTGGATGAAGGAACAGATTGAGGGGATGAAGAGGGCGTACGAGGATATCACGTAATTATTGAAATAGTGGTTGCATAAATCCGGCTTTTTTTATACTTTTGCATTATGTTTGTTCTGTTGGTTGTGCGGAAATTAAATTCCCGCAGACCTGACTGAACATTATCACAAAAACTCAAATACATGGAAAAAGAAACCCATATTTGGCAGGAACCGGGTGCATGGCGAAAGCCTTGTATCGTGCACGTAACGATGGTGGCTAAGGATAGGCAGAATCTATTCGGTTCGCTCAAATATTGCGACAATAAGGCTATTGTGGAGAAAACGCCACTCGGATGGGTGTTAGTCAATCAACAGAAAAAAATGCTAACATTTTGCCCCGAAATCAAAATTCTTGCCGACAAGGTAATGCCCGACCATCATCATATCGTTCTTCAAGTGATGAGGACTATGAAACGAAGCATAAAAGAGGTGGTGCGCGGATATATGCAAGGCTGCAAGGCAGAAGCACGAAAAATGGGTTTTGAAAATAATATCTACGACGATGTTCCTTTCTTCCGACCATTATGTCACAAAGGGCAACTAAAATCAATGATTAACTACGTGTATGCAAACGCCGATCGTGCTTGGCAACGCAAACAAAACCCTGAATTGTTTCGCTTACATCGTCAAACAGTGGTTTGTGGTTTGACGTTTACATCGTTGGGCAACCATTTCTTACTTGATTGGCCTGACCGTCAATTGATAGAAGTATCTCGTAATGCAACCGAAGAACAGGTTCAAAGCCAATTGCAGACAGCATTATCATTGGCACGTTATGGTGTAGTTACTTATACCGCTGCCATTAGCAAAGGTGAACAATTGATAGCCCGAACAATTCGCGAGCAAGGATTGCCATTAGTTGTGTTGTTAAACGATGGATTTCCAAAGCAAGGTTCACCTCACGAAAAATATTTTAAGCCGGGCGGCACTTATTTTGAGACTTGTTCCAATGGAAAATTGCTGCTTTTGGAACCTACTGAATATACATTTTTGTCGGAACCTGTACAAAAAGCAACCGAGATTTCACTTCGTAAAAAGGCGTATGCTAAACATTTGACATATACACCGATACCTGTAACATCGCAACGTTATAAGTTTATGGCTCTTAATGAAATTGGGCGGATACTGTGCGAAGGTATTGAACCTGATGAAAAAAATCCTCGCAATTTTTATTCTTAATAAACAAAAATTTTCTTACATTTGTCTGCGATAAAATAATGTTTCACTAAACATCATTGCTATGAAAACACTTTTGGTTTTTATTGTACTGTTATTCAGTGCAATATGCGTTAACGCGCAGTTTTCGCAAACTGTTGGCAATATCACATATTATTATGGCGCGGACGGTACTGTTACAACCGCTATTAAAACCGGCAACATCACTACTTACAGCGACAACAAAGGCAATTCCACAACTGCGATTCAAAGCGGCAACACTACCTTTTTCAGCGACAACAAAGGCAATTCTGCAACAGCGATTCAAAATGGCAACACTACCTTTTTCAGCGACAACAAAGGCAATTCTGCAACAGCGATTCAAAGTGGCAACACTACCTTTTACAGCGATAATCAAGGCAATGCCGCAACTGCGATTCAAAATGGCAACACTACCTTTTACAGCGACAACAAAGGCAATTCCGCAACTGCGATTCAGAGCGGCAACACGACCATTTACAGCGACAACAAAGGCAATACAACAACTGTAAATCATTATGGCATGAAAAACAACGAAGACACCGAAGCCAATAATCAGTAATTTTTTTCAAAAATCTCAAAATTTTCCCCGTTACGCAAATAGATTGCGTACCGACGTTTTATCTTTGGAGCGTCAAACTTAAAACGGGAAAATTATGAAAGAAGTAATCAAAAAGCATCCCTATTGTAGAGTTTTATATAAAACTGACAATACGCCAGGTTGGTATGTTGCTTATCTCAATGGCACAGAACAACAGGTAATTGAAAAATGCAAAAAACAGTCGTTTGCAGAATATCAGATTGATTTTTGTGGTAGTAGGGATAAAAAGGAGAAAGAAGATTATCATGCTGAATTAACAGCCTGTTACGTTCACATGTTAAGTAGTTGGATTTATTCTTCAGAGTTGGACAAATGGTTTATGGGTGAAGAAATTCCTAATCCACAACAGACCACTTATACTGCGAAAAAATTTGAAATGACGTATGAAATTGATGAAGATTCATACGACATTGCAGAGTTAAAATCTTCATATATGGAAAGTAAAGCGTATTATTGTGGTGATGAAAGGGTAGAAATTGTTAATACTCTTACAATTTCTACCGAAAAAGAAAAATATAGTTTGAGATTTCTCTATTCAGATTTTGAATGTAAAAAGTGGTTTGAAAAATTTTTGAAGGATATTGAAGAAGAAAGGTTTACATATTTTACAGTAGAAGAATATTGGTACACGAAAATATTGTCGTGGCCAGAGGGAGAACAATGTCGTATCATAGTTCAAGATTATACAAGCCACAAGGCAACTGGAGTTGTTGAAACTCTTAATTTTTTGGTTGACAAAAACAAAGCATTGAAAACTTTTACTAATTTTTATACAAAATTGAGAAAGGAGTATCAAGAATTGGAAAGCAAAGTTTTGGCAGCGTTGACAACCGAAGATAAAGAGTACTTGCAAAATTACGAAATTCCAAACAGATGCTATAATTAGGCTGGTGAATAATAGAAAATTCATTATCTTTGCGACAAAAAACAACCGCTATGCCAGCCAACAAGAACGCTCTAATACGTTACAAGACAATCGACAACTGCCTGAGAAACAAGTATCGGCGGTGGACAATTGAAGATTTGGTGGATGCCTGTTCGGACGCTTTGTACGACTGCGAAGGCATTACCAAAGGTGTCTCTATGCGCACCGTCCAAAGC
>ODAI012589544.1_pt1 | contig 73173 bp, 65 predicted proteins | sample 1539321 | NCBI WGS metagenome assembly ODAI01 (sample SAMN02144231, study PRJEB22623) | gut metagenome | biome: sheep rumen | host: Ovis aries | place: New Zealand
ATCATTCAGGAATTTGGCTATGACCTGTCGAGAACCTGCGATGAGATCCGACCGGAATATCATCATGTGGAAAGTTGCCAGGAGACGGTTCCAGAGGCAATTACGGCATTCATGGAAGGAAATGATTTTGAGGATGTCATCCGGACAGCGGTGTCTCTTGGCGGTGATTGTGATACTCTGACCTGTATAGCAGGAGCAATAGCAGAAGCATTTTATGGAGTTCCTGAAACTATGAAGGAAGAGTGTCGGAAGAGACTCCCTGAGGATATGCTTGCAGTTCTTGACAATTTTGAACAGAAGAGTTCGTCATTACTATGGCAGTAACAAAAAAATGTTGTGCATATTTCTTTTTTATGATATAATGGGCTAAATTGATGTACTGAAATATGATTAAGAAGGGAGATATTATGAGACAGAAGATTTCAGTATTAGTAGCTTTGGCAGTAGCGATTGGGTTTAGTCTTTATACGGGATTCATGGGAATTAAGGATCTTGTTGATACGGGTTCGGTAGAGTCAGCAAAGGTGACAGGTGCAAAAGAGATTGTTGATCTTGAACGCAGGTTTTATGGAATTCCTGTTGGTCACCAGCATTATTTTTTGACTGTTAATGATGATGGCGAAGCTTATATTGTTATGGCTGATACCAAATGGGGTGAGAAGAATTTTGATGATGATGGACTTGCTATCAATAAAGATGGCTGTAAAGTTAAGGGCCTTGTCAAGAAAGTTGACAAGGATATAGAAAGTGAGATATCTTCTCAAGAGAGGTTAGCAGGTATTCTTGCAAAGCTCACATATCCAATTGGTGAGTTGAACTATATAGATGTTCATTATGTGCGTACATCTGTATTGAGAATAGTTGCTGCACTGGTATCGTTAGTTATAGTCGCAGCGGGTGTTTTTTTGCTTAGATGTGACTTGTTTGATAATAAGCTTATAAAGGCTTTATATTTCATCATTGCATTAGTGGATTTTGTATGGGCATTAACTTTGATTCAATAATTACATGACTTAACAAACATCGGGGTGAGTAAGAAGATATTCTTACTTATCCTGATATTTTTTTATCGATGACAATGTAAAAATGTTACTCAACCGTCGGTTGGGTTTCGCTTAAATACAGGGTTTGTGGCTTATCAACTACCGGTTCGTGTTACGGATAGAGATTTGGTGTTATAGTAAAGCCATGAAAGGAGGAGTCCGATATGGATCAGATAAAAATCGGAAAATTTATAGCGGCATGCAGAAAGGAGGAAGGTATGACGCAGGCAGTTCTAGCGGAGAAGCTGGGAATCAGTGACCGTGCGGTCAGTAAGTGGGAGACTGGTAAGTCACTGCCGGATGCTGGAATCATGTTGGAACTGTGTGAACATTTAAATATAAATGTAAATGAACTCTTGTCGGGCGAAAGAATTATGACAGAAGCTTATAACAAAATGGCAGAAGAGAATCTTCTTAAAATGAGACGTGAAGTCGAGGAAAAGAACAGACAGCTACTTAATCTTGAGATATGGATTGGAGCTCCGGCTATAGTCGCAGGATTCGTGCTGTGTGGAGTAGCTGCATATGTTGATATGCCAGATTCATTGAAAGCAGGACTTATAGTTTTTGCTGTTGCGATGATCGTAGTAGTAGCATTTGTTGCAGTAGGTATCGAGCAGAAAGCTGGATATTATGAGTGTCAGAAGTGCTATGACAGACATGTGCCGACATACTGGCAGGCTAATCTTGCTCCTCATATAGGAAGAACAAGATATATGAAGTGTCCAAAGTGCGGAAAGTGGAATTATCAGAAGAAAGTACTCACCAAGGAGTAGGAAGGGGGCTGTACAGCCCCCCTTTTTGTTAGTGTTCTCTTAGTTCGTAATCAGTATCTTCACGAGGCTTATCTGATCGTGAACACGCTTGCCTCCAACAGTGTGGAGGGTAGAAGTGTTGGTGCCATTCTCATGATATACGAAAGCGGTATCAGATTCCTTGATCCTGCTTAGAAGCTTTTTTGGAAAAGAATTAGGTGCTTATTACAGTGTTTTATGCTATAATAGATGTAGTATATATCATATGTTGCTTTTGTAAATAGTTGTTTAGCGAAGGATTGTGTGTAATGACCTATTCGAGTACAGTTTTTTTAGCTATAGCGATTCATATCATATTACACTTTAATGTGATAAGAAACATGTGCTGCGGCAAAGAAGAACCTAATGGTAAAGCTTATCGGGGATTGACTGTTAGTATTATGGTGTTTTATATCTGTGATGCTTTGTGGGGAATCTTGTATGAGGCACATCTTACTCGTGCTGTTGAACTTGATACAATACTTTATTTTTGTTGCATGGCAGCTACAGTTTTCTTTTGGATAAGATTTGTCATCTATTATATGGGTGGAAGAGAAAAAAACAGGTTTTTGGGCTTTTTGTCCATGACAGGATGGTTACTGCTCTTATTTTTTGCGATCATTCTGGTTTTGAATCTGTTTTTCCCTATTATGTTCTGGTTTGATTCTGATGGTGTGTATCATGCTGGTAAGGGGTACTGATATCAATAACCAGTTGCATTGTACGGCTATTGGTGCATTTGGAATCATTGCAGCAATTATTGTTGTAGTACAGGTTCTTTTTCCTCTGCAACCTCTCTATACAGTGGGGCTTTTGTTTGGGACCTGTATCTTACATACTTTTGTTATACAGGATATGGAGATACAGCGTCGCTTTGAACTCGATGTCGCAACGCATTTGGCTTATACGGATTCTCTTACAGGCGTTAATAACACACATGCATATGCGGAAAAGGAGAAGCTTGTTGATAGTCGAATAGCCAGACAAGCTTCTTATGAGTTTGGCGTTGTTGTCTTTGACCTGAATGATCTGAAGAAGATTAATGATACAAATGGACATGAGGCTGGTGATGAATATATCAAAAAAGCTTGCCGTTATATATGCGAGATATTCAACAAAAGTCCTGTATTCCGTGTTGGTGGGGATGAATTCGTTGCTGTTCTCGAAGGCGAAGACTACCGAAACAGGGATGAATTGTTAGAAATTTTTGAAAGACAGATAGAAGAGAATCTTCATTGCAAAGATTTTGTTGTTGCCAGTGGACTTGCAGTTTTTCGTCCTGGAGATGATGATTGTTATCGCGTGGTATTTGAACGGGCCGATCAGAAGATGTATGATCGAAAGGTTTCTTTAAAATCGATGGTGCATTGATTTTGAGGTATATGTATGGATAGTAAAGATGATAAAACGAGACTTCAGAAAATAGAAGATATGATTATGATCAGATCTGTAAGAAATGCTTTGGTAGACCTGATCCCTATCCTTATTCTGGGAGCTTTTGCGCTTATCTTCCAGTACTTTCCGTCTGATGTTTATCAGAATTGGATAGCGACTGCAGCTGATGGTATTCTTCTTAGAATATTCAAGATCATCAATAGTGCGACTTTCGGAATGTTGTCTGTATATATGACTTTCTGTGTGAGTCGTGCATATATAAGTTATAGGTCGGATCGTAATGTTGTCGGTACTGGTGCTATTATGTCATCCGGGGTGGCGTTCTTTATACTTGTGGGCGCTGATCTTGAGAAATTCGGAACAGACAGGACTGGTCCTAAGTCTATGTTTGTTGCAATCATAACTGGAATCTTAGCGTCGTGGATATATATAAAGTGGAGTAAAGTCTTCAAAAAGAAGTATCTGTTTACTAGCGGAGCTGACAGAACATTTAACAGGATGCTTAATACGTTCTTCCCGATAGTATTTACTGTCATACCTTTTGCACTTCTTAATGCACTTGTTATATGGATATTTGATCTGGATTCTTTTAAGGATCTGATTGCTCTTGTCTTCAAATCTTTGTTTTCAAGCGGAGAAACAGGTTTCTTCAAAGGCTTCTTCTTTGTGCTCCTGTCTTCTGTGTTGTGGTTTTTTGGCATACACGGAAGTGATACGCTTGAAGATGTTATGCATAGTTACTTCTACCCGGGACTTGAGGCTAATCAGCAGGCTGTGGCAGCGGGAAGCGAGCCGACTGTGATCCTTACGAAGGAGTTTTTCGATTGCTTTGTGCTTATGGGAGGATGCGGAGCGACTATATGTCTTCTTATCGCTATTCTTATCTTTTCGAAGAGCCGTTCGAGGAAGACGTTGGGGCTTGCCGCAACATTTCCTATGATATTCAATATCAATGAGCTTATGGTTTTCGGACTTCCGATCATCCTCAATCCAGTCATGGTTATACCTTTTCTGACGGTACCGCTTTTGTGTTATTCTATATCCTATATGGCTTTGTATATGGGATGGGTACCGCTTATTACGAACCAGGTTAACTGGACTACGCCAGTTCTCATGGGTGGCTATTGTGCAACCGGGTCTTATGCAGGCTCTGTTCTGCAGCTTGTTAATATAGTCGTGGGTGTTTTGGTATATGCGCCTTTTATCAGGATTCTTGATAAGCAGACTATGGAAAATATGCGTTCAAGCTATAGTCATTTTATAGAATTCTTCAAACAGAATGAAGGCGATATGGCGAATATCAAGCTTACAGAGAGATATGACAGTTATGGCGATATTGCTAAGGAGTTGTGTTCTGAGCTAAAGCAGAGTTATAGCAGGCAGATAGTCATGTATTATCAGCCGCAGTATCATTATGACGGTCGCTGTATAGGCGTGGAGTCGCTTCTACGCTGGAATCATCCGGTATATGGCATGATATATCCTCCTCTTATTATCAAGCTCGCTGCGGAAGGTGGATTCTTAGAAGAACTTGAAGAGAAGATATGGGAAAATGCTTTGGCTGACAGACCTTATGTTCTCGAGATGTATGGAGAGAATACAAAGCTATCTGTCAATGTAACCGGAACTACAATTGTTGATCAAAGATTTCTTCAGTTTATGAAGAAGCTCGACAGTATGAAGTCTTTTGCTGGTTGCAATATATGCGTGGAGGTTACTGAACAGGCTACACTTTCTTTTGATGATAAGACTATAGGTGTTCTTAATACGCTCAAGGGTATGGGACTTCTGCTCGCTATAGATGATTTCTCTATGGGACATACATCTATACATTATCTCAAGGATAACCTCTTTGATCTGATAAAGCTTGATGGTTCTCTTGTAAGAGGTATGTATGATCATGAGAACAGTCGTGAGATCATAACATCGATCACAAAGCTTGCCGATAATCTTGGACTCATGGTTATTGCGGAATATGTTGAGAATGAAAAGCAGAGGAAAACTCTTCATGAGTATGGCTGCGACCTTTATCAGGGTTATCTTTTTTCGGCTGCTGTACCGGTTGTAAGATCGTAAGAAGGAATATTTGATATGGCATATAGTGAACTTATTAAGAATTTTGACCGTATAAGAGATTATATGCGGGAATTCTATGTATATGGTTATAAAAACAGGAGCGACTACGATAAAAAAAGCAGTCGCTCCTATGACGATGAAAGAAGAAGAATAGAGGGCTGGCTTGCTGATTATATACGCTTTGGACGCAATAGTGATGGAAAGAATGTATATATATCCATAGACAGCAGAGTGGTTTCGCATAATCCTCTGTATGTAGCATGGAAAACTAAGAGCTTTACTGATGGTGATATAACTCTTCACTTTCTTCTGATGGATATATTGTCGGAGGATGAAGGGCTATCTATATCCGAGATAATGGATGAGATAGATGACAGACTATCAGCTTTTTTAGTTCCTAAGACTTTTGATGAGTCTAATGTCAGAAAGAAGCTTAAGGAATATTCTGAGGAAGGGATAGTTGAGTGTGAAAAGAGTGGGCGACAGGTTCTGTACAAACGTGCTGCTATGCGAGACTTTTATCCTTATGATGTTCTTGGATTTTATTCCGAGATGCTGCCTTGTGGTGTTATAGGCTCATATATTCTCGATAAGAAAGTTTGCGATGATAGTATTCTGTTCTTTAAGCATCACTATATAACCTCTGCTATGGACAGTGAGATACTGTGTACTGTTTTTTTGGCAATGAGTGATAAGAAGAAGCTTGAGATAGCTACAGTTAGCAAGAAGGTTAGAACGCCTCAAAGTGCTGTTGTGGTTCCACTTAAGGTTATGATAAGTGCCCAGAGTGGAAGGCAGTATATGATGGCATATGATCAGGAATCAGGCAGGATCAGAGCATACAGGCTTGATAATATCGTGAAGGCGTCTGTATCTGATGTGTGCGATAACATAGATGAGCTTATGGATAAGTATGAAGCTATGCGACCTCATATCTGGGGAGTCAGTACGCAGGGCAGTTCAGGCGCTCGTATGGAACACATAGATTTTACGATAAGATATGGAAGGTTCGAGGATTACATACCTAAGAGACTTGAACGTGAAAAAAGGTGTGGGACAGTCACGTATCTTGATGATGAGCATGTGAAGTTCAGTGCGGATGTCTATGATATCGGGGAGCTTATTCCCTGGATCAGGACCTATATCTGCAGAATCACTGAGATACATATGTCTGATGGGAAGCTTGAAGAGAGGTTTTTAAGTGATATAAAACGGATGTATGAGATGTATGGTATAGAGGAGGTGTCTGATGGTATTCAGTGAATTATACAGTGCATACTACAACGCCGTAGCTGATATCATAAGTCTTGCACTTGAATCTTCTGTAAGTATCGATGATATAAGACGCATAGCTAAGGAGCATGCATTCAGTGAGAGCAGTTTCATGATAGAGGATGCTGTTAAGGACGAGAGATGGCAACTTGTATTACCTGATGGAACTACGAATATTAAAAAAAGCCCTGATATGCCGTTAACTTACCTTGAGAGACGCTGGCTTTGCGCTATAGCAAGTGATAAGAGACTTAAGCTTTTTACTGATGATGTGTATGTTGATCCGGATGTTAAGCCTCTTTTTACATCTTACGATTATGAGGTATTTGATCAGTATCTTGATGGTGATGATTATGATGATCTAGGGTATAGGAATCGTTTTCGCATGATATTATCAGCCATCAAAGAAAAGAAGGCGATATCTATCAGAGTTAAGAACAGGCAAGAAAAAGAAGTAGAACGCGTATTCATCCCTAAGCATCTTGAGTATTCGCAAAAGGATGATAAATTCAGGGTATATGCAGATGGCTTGGATGGCGGTACCTATAATCTTGGCAGGATATTGTCATGCGAATTCTATGATGGTATACCAAAGCGGTGCAGACAGCATATGCAAAAGAACAGCGAAGAATATGTTGAATTCGTACTTAAGGATGAGCGCAATGCTCTTGAGAGGGTGATGTTACACTTTGCACACTTTCAGAAATCGGTTGAAAAAAGAGATGATGATTACTTTGTAAGACTGAGCTATGAGAAGGATGATGAGACAGAGATTGTCATAAGGATCCTGTCTTTCGGACCGGTTTTGGAGGTTGTTGGGCCAAAACATTTTAGAGAACTTATAAGGGAACGGTTGATGCGACAGATGGATATGATGAGTTTACCTCAGGTGGAGTAGCATTCGCAGTTTTTTTTCCGTGATTAAACTCATGCGATATCGTATCATGATATCATAAAGAATTACAAATGGAGGATATATCATGGATAGAATCGATATTGTCGGTAAGGTCAATACTGCTGTATGCTACGCGAAGGTTGTAGAGGATGAAGCGATAGAGCAGATAAGACGTATGTGTGATTATTCTATGAGCGAAGGTTCGAGAATAAGGGTCATGCCTGATGTTCATGCTGGTAAGGGCTGTACGATAGGTACGACTATGACGATAACGGATAAGGTGGTTCCAAATGTTGTTGGAGTCGATATAGGCTGTGGCATGTATACTGTTAATTTCGGTAAGATAGAGATTGACTATGAGAAGCTTGATGAGGCGGCACACTATATTCCGTCAGGAAGAAATGTGTGGGAGTGCAGAAGGGAGCACTTTGATCTGTCGATACTTCGCTGCTTTAGAGACCTTAAGGATTCTAAGAGAATAGAGCGCTCGATAGGTACTCTCGGTGGAGGTAATCACTTCATAGAGGTCGATAGAGGAACTGATGGTACTATGTATCTTGTTATACATTCGGGATCTAGAAATCTTGGAAAGCAGGTGGCTGAGAGATATCAGAGGCTTGCTGTCAATCTCAACAACGGTTATGGTGATTATGCCAGAGCGCGCGATGAGATAATCAGGACTTATAAGGAGCAGGGACGAAAGGCGGAGATTAGTAAGGCACTTAAGGATCTTCACTTTAAGGCTCAAAGAATAGAGGATATACCAGAGGATCTGTGTTATCTTAGTGGAAGCTTCCTTGGGGATTATCTTCATGATGTGGAAATCTGTCAGGCTTTTGCAAGAAGAAACAGAGAAATTATGGCTGAAGTTATTCTTGAGAGACTTGGACTAACAGCTTATGATAGTTTTCACACGATACATAATTACATAGACACCGATGAGATGATCTTAAGAAAGGGCGCTATAGCTGCTCATAAGGGCGAGAGGGTACTGATCCCGATCAATATGAGGGACGGAAGCGTGCTTGCTATCGGCAAGGGCAATCCTGAGTGGAATTATTCGGCACCTCATGGTGCAGGCAGACTTATGTCAAGATCTAAGGCTAAGGATGAGCTTTCTCTTGTCGAGTTTGAGAAGGTTATGCGTGAGGCTGGTGTATACACTACTTCGGTCAATGAATTCACTCTTGATGAGGCACCTATGGCATATAAGAGCATAGATGACATAATAGATGTCATAAGAGAGGCTGTTGATGTTGTTGATATTATGAAGCCTGTATATAATTTTAAGGCATAGGAGGATTTATGGATAACAGAAAAGAATACGCGGTAAGATTGAAGCATGAAGGACGCAATTGTGCACAGGCTGTTTTGGCAGCCTGTGCTGATGTGCTTTTGGTTCCTGTAGAGACACTTGATAAGATCGGAGCATGTTTTGGCGTAGGTATGGGTTGCATGGAAGCTACCTGCGGCGCTTTGTGTGCTGCCGAGGTGGTGCAGGGGCTTAAGAACTTTGAGGGGCGTCCGCTTCTTCGAGATGCTGCTTCGGTATGCAAAACATTTGAACAACAATGTGGTGGAACAATCTGTAAGGTACTTAAGGGTGTAGGAACAGGCACTGTGCTCTGTGAATGTGATGATTGCGTAAGGCACGCGATAGAAACTCTGGAGGAAAAAGGGATAGTATAGATATCTTGAATAAATCTCGAATTTATGATACAATTATTCATAATGGGTAAATGGAGGTTTCCTTATGGATAAAAAGGCACTTTATAAGCTTAGTTATGGCTTATTTGTACTGACTGCAAAGGAAGGCAATAAGGATAACGGCTGCATAATCAATACTGCTATTCAAGCAGCTTCGACTCCAAATCAGATAAGTATATGTGTTAATAAAGAGGATTTTACTCATGACATGATTGTGAGAACAGGTCTGTTTACGGTATCTGTTATTCATAAGTATGCAGAATTCGAGCTTTTTAAACACTTTGGTTATCAGAGCGGAAGGGATGTTGATAAGTTTGCTGACTTCAAGGATTGTGAGCGTAGTGTTAACGGATTATATCACATCGTCAAGGGAACTAACGCTTTTGTGGATGCTAAAGTAAGTAAGATGCTTGATCTTGGGTCTCATACTCTTTTTGTTGGCGAGATAACTGATATGGCTGTGATAAGCGATATTCCGTCTGTTACATATGATTATTATATGAGTCATATTAAACCAAAGCCTGAGGCTGTGGGTAAGACAACTGATGGTCAGACTATATGGAGATGTACGATATGCGGATATGAGTATGTCGGTGAAGAGCTTCCTGAGGATTTTGTTTGTCCGCTTTGCAAGCATCCCGCTTCTGATTTTGAGAAAGTTACTAATGCCGCAGTTACTGAAAAAAAGCCTGATTATAAGGGAACTAAAACAGAAGAAAACCTTAGAAAAGCATTTGCCGGTGAATCTATGGCCCGCAACAAGTATACTTACTTTGCGTCTGTTGCTAAGAAACAGGGATTAGAGCAGATAGCGGCTCTTTTCTTACAGACTGCGGATAACGAACGTGAACATGCGAAGCTGTGGTTTGATGAATTAGGCGGCATAGATACAACCCTTGATAACCTCAATGCTGCTGCAGAGGGCGAAAATCATGAGTGGACTGATATGTATGAGGAATTTGCAGCGACTGCCGAAGCTGAAGGATTCACAGATCTGTCACTTATGTTCAGGGCTGTGGGCGCTATAGAACGTCGGCATGAAGAGCGTTATAGAGCGCTTATAAAGAATATTGAGACTGATAGTGTTTTTTCTAAATCCGAAGTTAAGATATGGGAATGTCGCAATTGTGGACATGTTGTTGTGGGACTTAACGCTCCTGATGTGTGTCCTGTGTGTGATTGCCCTAAGAGTTTCTTCGAGGTACATGAAGAAAACTACTAGTTTCAGTCGGAGTTCATTCTCCGACTGAAATAAACGCTCCGCGAGGATGCGCACGGATTCGGAAATGAAGTTTGTCTGATTACGAGAGACCTGAATCCGGCGCGCAAGTCTCGCGGTGCGAGACTTGATCAAGAGAGGAAATATTATGAATAAGTATGATGAGATGGATGATCTGGATGATATCGAAGATATAGATATGTATGATTCGGATGATCTTGATGATCCTGATGATCCTGATTATGATGAATCTGATGATTTTGAGGAATTCATAGAGCGGGAGGAAGCCGCTGGAGATTATGAAGACAGATTCAGAGTAACTAAGAGAAAAGCCGTTAATAAGAAGAATCGTAATATTACAATAGCTATAGGTGTGACTGTTATTGTAATCATATTCTTGACAGTCACGGTTTCGCTTATCGCTATGATTAAGAAGAATACTGAATCTTCATACAATTATAACTATCAGAAGGCCAAAGAGTATTATGATTCAGGCAAGTATAATAAGGCAATCCCTTATTATGAGAAGGCGCTTGCAGCGATTTCTTCATCTGACAGAGATAATCAGATAAAGCTTAACATGGCTCTTTTTGAATGCTACAAGCAAGCTAATCTTCCAAACAGTCAGATCAGTGCCCTTAACAGTATTCTCAATGTTGATAAGTATAACGAAACTGCTGTTAAAGAGATAGCTGCCTTGTATAAAGAAACAGGTAACGGTGATGCGATCAATCATCTGCTGCAAGCTTATGAGAAAACTTCTTTTGAGGCTTTCTTAGAGCAGTATAAGGTATCTGTTCCTTCTGCCGATGTTAATTCTGGCTCCTATGAGGATGATGTGGTAGTGACACTCTCTTCATCAGAGGAAGGTGCTAAGATATACTATACCATAGATGGCTCTGAGCCTACTAAGTATGCGCCTCTTTACGATGGTCCTATAATCCTTTCGGAAGGAACTGTTGAGCTTAAGATCGTTGCTATCAACGAGATAGGTGTTATGAGCAAGAGCGCTTCGTATAAGTATGATATAGTTCATGGTGCACCACAGCTTGCTACTGTGAATCTTCCTAATGGAGCTTACACATCACCTCGTCAGATAGAGATCACGAACATCCCTGAGGGTGGGAAAGCATATTATACATGGGACGGAACTAATCCAACCGAAACATCAAAGCAATATGATCCAGAGAAGAAGATCGATCTGAAGGTTGGTAACAATGTACTTAAGATCAAGATTGTCAACAAGTATAATATCGAAGGTCCGGTTGCTATGTATGTATATGATCTTACTTTAAGAGGAGATTATTCTCTTTCTGCTGCATGCGATGCTCTTTCTAAAAAGCTTGTGGAGCTTAAGCAGATCAAGGGTGCGACAGAGCTTTTAGATGGCACACAGTTTAAGTACTTTGAATACAATACAGAAGTCGTTGATGATGTATACATATATGTTGTAGGTGTATCTGCCTATAACAACGGTTCATATGTGAAGCAAAGTTATTATTATGGTATTAATTCCAAGACACTTGAATTATATACAGTATCATATGATGGAGAAGAAAAAGCGACATTCTCGCCTATCAAATAATATCGGAGGTTATTATGTATAAGATTTTGAAATCAGAAGAAATAGCTGCCAATGTATTTCTTATGGATATTGAGGCACCTAGAGTTGCAAAATCATGTATGCCAGGACAGTTTGTTATATGCAAGACTGGTGAGGAGGGGGAGAGAATTCCTCTTACTATATGTGATTATGACAGACAAAAAGGCTCTGTAACTATCATATTCCAGGCAGTTGGTGTATCTACTGAGATGATGAGCAAGCTTAAGACTGGAGATTATATGACTGACTTTACAGGTCCCCTCGGTAAGCCTTCCGATCTTGTTGAACTTAGTGATGATGAGCTTGCTAAGAAGAAAGTTCTATTTGTTGCAGGTGGTATAGGTGCAGCTCCTGTTTACCCACAGGTAAAGTATTTTCATGATCATAATGTATCCTGTGACGTGATCTTAGGTTCAAGGACCAAGGAACTTATGATTCTTGAGAAGGAACTTAAGGAAACAGCTGGTAATCTCTATGTATGTACAGATGATGGAAGTTATGGTATACCTGGCAGAGTTACAGATGTTATCAATAAGCTTGTTCGAGAGGATAAGAAGGAATATGACGCATGTGTAGCTATCGGTCCTATGATCATGATGAAGTTCGTGTGCCAGCTTACTAAGGAGCTTAATATTCCTACGACTGTCAGTCTTAACCCGATCATGGTAGACGGTACAGGTATGTGTGGTGCTTGTCGTGTAAGTATAGGTGATAAGATGCAGTTTGCGTGCGTAGATGGTCCTGAATTCGATGGTTTCCTTGTAGACTTTGATGAAGCTATGAAAAGACAGACTATGTATCGTGAGAAGGAAAAAGAAGCTAGAGATAAGTATCATCAGTGTTGTGGCAAGTGTAAGAAAGAGGAGGCATAGGATATGGCTGTAGATGTATTGAAGAAGATTCCTGTTAAGGAGCAGGAGCCAAAGGTTCGTGCAACTAATTTCGATGAAGTTTGCCTTGGTTATGATGAAAAGGAAGCTATGGATGAGGCAAGCAGATGTCTTAACTGCCGCAATGCCAGATGTATCACAGGTTGTCCTGTAAGCATCAATATTCCTAAGTTTGTAGATGAGGTAAAGAGCGGTAACTTCAGGGAAGCTTATGAGACTATTAGCGAGTCTTCAGCACTTCCTGCTGTATGTGGAAGAGTTTGTCCTCAGGAGAGCCAGTGTGAAGGTAAGTGTATAAGAGGCGTGAAGGGCGAGCCGGTATCTATCGGTAAGCTGGAGAGATTTGTTGCTGACTGGGCAAGAGAACAGGGCATCGTTCCTGTTGTCAACAAGCCACTTAATGGTAAGAAGGTTGCTGTTATCGGTTCTGGTCCATCAGGCCTTACATGTGCTGGTGATCTTGCAAAGCTTGGATATGAGGTGACTATATTTGAGGCACTTCACAAAGCAGGTGGTGTGCTTGTGTATGGTATACCTGAGTTTCGTCTTCCTAAGGACACAGTTGTTGCACATGAGATAGAGAATGTCAAGAAGCTCGGTGTTAAGATTGAGACTAATACTATAATCGGCAAGAGTGTTACTATAGATGAACTACTTACAGAAGAGGGTTTCGATGCCGTATTCATCGGTTCCGGTGCAGGTCTTCCTAAGTTCATGGGTATCGAAGGTGAGAACGCCAACGGTGTATTCTCTGCCAATGAGTATCTCACAAGAAGTAATCTTATGAAGGCCGTTGATGAGAATTATCACACACCTATGATCGCGGGTAAGAAGGTTGCTGTAGTCGGCGGTGGTAATGTTGCTATGGATGCTGCAAGAACTGCCTTAAGACTTGGCGCTGAGGTTCATATCGTGTACAGACGAAGCGAGGCTGAGCTTCCTGCCAGAGTTGAAGAGGTTCATCATGCTAAGGAAGAAGGCATCATATTCGACCTTCTTACGAATCCGACTAAGATCCTTGTAGATGATAATGGCTTTGTTAAGGGCATAGAGTGTATCAGAATGGAGCTTGGCGAGCCGGATGAATCAGGAAGAAGAAGACCTCAGGCAGTTAAGGGTTCTGAATTCGTGATAGATGTAGATACTGTTATCATGGCGCTTGGAACTTCTCCAAATCCGCTTATCTCTTCAACTACAAAGGGTCTTGAAGTGAATAAGTATAAATGTATCGTTGCATCTGAAGAAGATGGCAAAACATCCAAGGAAGGCGTATATGCGGGTGGTGATGCCGTAACTGGCGCTGCAACAGTTATATTAGCTATGGGAGCCGGTAAAGCGGCAGCAAAGGGAATAGATGAATATTTGGCGTCTAAGTGATATAAATAAAGAGCAGATATCGCTGTATCTTATTATAATTACAGAACTTTCTATCATAGTGCTTTTGTGCCTTGGAACTATATTCATGTATGGTCGATACAGACTGTATCGCAACGATATGTATATAGATACAGTTACGCTCGGAAGTAATCTGAAGCGATTCAAGAAGGATGCCAAAGAATACTTAGGAAGCGATAAAAATCTTGTTGCCGCCATCGTCAATATCAATGAATTCCGTTACATTAACGATTATTACGGAATAGAGAACGGCAACGCGGTTTTGAAGTTTCTGTATGATAAGATTCATGATGTGGTTGGTGACAAGGGAATATGCTGCAGATCATATAATGACAACTTCCTTATATTGACCGAATATATTGAAAGAGATAGATTTTTGTATATCATGAAGAATTATCTCTCGGGGTTTACTGTAACCATAGGTGATCGTAATATATTCTTTAAGTGTAATTGCGGTGTGTACTTTATCGAGGATAAGAATCTTGATCTCGAGAAGATGTTTGATAAGGCGACGGTTTCTTATAAGAACTTATCTGTGAATCAGGCAGGTTCTTTGGGCGTGTATGATACCGAACTTGATCGTATATTTCTCAATAACAAAAAGTATATCGTTCATATGCAGGAAGCTATCCGGAATGATGAATTCAAGACATATATTCAACCGAAGATATGTCTCAGGACAGGAAGATGTGTGGGCGGTGAAGCTTTGGTTCGATGGATATCGGATAAGTATGGCTACATAAGACCTTCGGAATTCATTCCGCTTTTTGAAAAGAACGGTTATGTTGTCGATATAGACTGGTGTGTGCTTCGCTCCGTGAAAGACTTTATAACAAACCGTCTTGAACAGAAGAAGAGAGTTGTGAAGATATCTGTCAATCAATCGAGGATACATCTTAATAATCCTTATTATCTCAATGAGCTTGAAACTGTCATCGGTGAAGCTGTTGAAGTTAAGCCCTATATAGAATTCGAGATTACAGAAAGCACTTTCCTTGATAGAAAAGAAGATTCTATAGAGCTTATCAAGAAACTCAATAAGCTTGGATTCAGTATATCTATCGATGATTTCGGAAGTGGTTATTCTTCTCTTAGTATGTTGAAGGATATAGATTTCCAGGTTCTTAAGATAGATCAGAGCTTTCTTCAAAAGGATGGCAAGATGAGTAAGAGAGCTGATATGATAATCAAGTCTGTTATCGATCTTGCTCATAACTTGGGCTCAGAGGTTGTATGTGAAGGTGTAGAGAATGAGGAACAGGCTGAGACTCTTCGTGAATTTGGGTGTGATATGATTCAGGGATTTTATTATGGAAAGCCTATGACTCTTGAGAGTTTTGCGCAATATCTTGATAATGATAAGTTTTAGGTGCAATTTTATAAAAAAGTTCTTGACGTATTCTGAAAATGTGGTATAATAGCAGATGTGTGGTTCAGTAAACCGCATAATCCTTACTAAGAAGGGTGGTCAGTTAAGAATGTCGAATGTTATCGTTAAAGAGAACGAGCCTTTAGATAGCGCTTTGCGTAGATTCAAGAGAAACTGCGCTAAGGCGGGTATTCAGCAGGAGATTCGTAAAAGAGAACATTACGAGAAGCCAAGCGTTAGACGTAAGAAGAAGTCTGAGGCTGCTAGAAAACGTAAGTACAATTAATTGAACGCGATTATGGGCTGTTAATCAGCCTTGAAAAGATTGGATCCAGGCTAGTATAAGTTTTGGATCCTTCTTTTTTGCAATTATATCTGTATAAGAACTTGACATTGAGTGATATATAAGGTATAATGTGCATAGCGTTGTGGTAGCACTTTACCACACTAAAGTGAAAGGATAGTATTATGAAGATTGATTTGTTACATACACCTGAAGGTGTAAGAGATATCTATTCTGATGAATGTGCTAGAAAGCTTGTCATAGAAGACAGGATGCACAAGAAGATAAGACAGTATGGTTATCGTGACATCGAGACACCAAGCTTCGAGTTTTTCGATATATTTAACAAAGAAAGAGGTTCTGTTGAGTCTAAGTATATGTATAAGTTCTTCGACAGAGATAACAATACTCTTGTTTTAAGACCTGATCTTACTCCATCTATAGCCAGATGTGCAGCGAAGTATTATTCGGATGAACAGCTTCCTATCAAGTTTTGTTATAATGCCAAAACATTTATCAACAATACCAGTTATCAGGGCAGACTTAAGGAGACTACTCAGATCGGTGCTGAGCTTATAGGCGATGACAGCATATATGCAGATGCTGAGATCCTTTCGATGGTTGCGGATGTTCTTCTTGATAATGGCCTTAAGGAGTTCATAATCGAGATAAGCGATGTGAATTATTTCAAAGGGCTCCTTATAGAAGCTGGTATAGACCATATGGCTGGAGAATTGAGAGATCTTATACAGGAGAAGAATTACTTCGGAGTAGGTGAGCTTCTAAAAAGCAGCGGTGTATCTGATGCGCAGGCTAAGAAGATTATGAGTCTTACTACGCTTTTTGGTTCTGGAGATGTTCTTTGTAAGGCAAGAAGTCTTACTGATAACGAAACGGCTCTTAAGGCTATAGACAGACTTGAGAAGATATATGAACTTATTACTAAGATGGGCTTTGCGAAGTATGTTACTTTTGACCTTGGTATGCTTGGCAATCTTGATTATTATACAGGTATTACTTTCAGGGCTTATACATATGGTCTTGGCGATCCTATTGTTAATGGTGGACGTTATGACGAGCTTCTTCGCCAGTTTGGCAAGGATACTTATGCTATAGGCTTTAGTATCACATCTGAGCAGTTCCTGCTTGCACTCGAGAGACAGCATATCAATGTGTCTATAGGTAAACCTGACACTATGGTGTTGTTTGATCCTGAGTTTTTTGAACTTGCTATGGGTATCGTGAGAGAACATCGTATGTCCGGTATGAATGTTAACTGTATAAAGCGTGACCCTGATAAGCATATGGATAATTATCTTGAGTATGCGAAGCGTAACAATATAGGCGGTATCCTTTATGTGGGTGATACTGATAATCTGACCATAATTGAGGTTGCCGATGGTAAACAGACAAGTGTTAAGATAAGTGAAATTATGAATTAATATCAGAATTGAGGAATACTATGAGATATATAACTGTTGCTCTGGCAAAGGGCCGACTTGCCAAGAAGACTATGGAGATATTTGAGAAAATCGGTATAACATGTGAGGAAATGAAGGATCCTACTTCAAGAAAGCTTATCTTTGTAAATGAAGAGTTAGGCTTTAAGTTCTTTCTCGCTAAGGCAAGCGATGTTCCAACTTATGTTGAGTATGGCTCTGCGGATATAGGCATCGTTGGCAAAGATACCATACTTGAAGAAGGAAGAAGTCTATATGAGATATATGACCTTCAGGTTGGCAAGTGTCGTATGTGCGTATGCGGACCTGCAAGTGCCAAGGAGCTTCTTGAACATCATGAACTTATAAGAGTTGCAACCAAGTATCCGAATATAGCAAAGAATCACTTTTATAACAGGAAACATCAGACTGTAGAGATCATCAAGCTAAACGGTTCTGTTGAGCTTGCACCGATAGTAGGACTTGCAGATGTTATCGTGGATATAGTTGAGACCGGTACAACTCTTAAGGAAAATGGACTTGAGGTCTTAGAAGAGGTTGAACCACTTTCAGCTAGAATTGTTGTTAATCAGGTCAGCATGAAGATGGAACAGGAAAGGATCATGAAGATCATAGAAGATATCAGGAGATTGGGAATATGAGAATAGTAGAATTAAACGAAAGCAGTATTAAGAACATACTTGATAATATGTTGAAGAGAAGCTCTAATAATTATGGAGATTTTGAAGCCACAGTAGCTGATATTATCGAGAATATTAAGACTAATGGTGATGAGGCACTCTTTGATTATACCAAGAGATTCGATAAAGCTTCTATAGATGCTTCTTGTATTAGAGTTACCAAAGAAGAGATAGATGAAGCTTTTTCTTTGGTTGGCGAAGAACTTGTGGAGGTTATGAAGAAGTCTCTTAAGAATATCAAAGAGTATCATGAACTTCAGAAGAGAAACAGTTGGTTTGAGACTAAGCCTAATGGTATACTTCTTGGACAGAAGGTAAGCGCTCTTAAAACCGTAGGTGTATATGTTCCGGGTGGTAAGGCTGTATATCCTTCAAGTGTTATGATGAATATCATACCTGCTAAGGTTGCCGGTGTTGAGAAGATAGTTATGACTACACCTCCTAACAGTGAGGGCAAGGTTGCACCTTCAACTTTAGTTGCTGCATCGTTGGCTGGTGCTGATGAGATCTACAAGTGCGGTGGTGCACAGGCGATTGCGGCTTTGGCTTATGGAACGAAGAGTATCCCTAAGGTTGACAAGATAGTGGGACCTGGCAATATATTTGTTGCTTTAGCTAAGAAGATGGTTTATGGACATGTTGGTATAGATTCTATCGCTGGTCCGAGCGAAATTCTTGTGCTTGCTGATGAAACTGCAAATCCAAGATATGTTGCAGCAGATCTTCTTTCACAGGCTGAACATGATGAGATGGCTAGTGCTATTCTTGTGACGAATAGCATGGAGCTTGCAAAGGCCGTAAGTGATGAAGTGGACGGCTTCGTGAAGGTGCTGTCAAGATCAGAGATTATAAGTAAGTCTCTGGATAATTATGGATATATACTTGTTGCTAAGGATATGCAGGCTGCTTACAGTGTGGTTGATGAGATTGCACCTGAACATCTTGAGATTCTTACAGCTAATCCTTTTGATTCCATGACACGTATTCACAATGCGGGTGCTATGTTCCTCGGACAGTATTCGAGTGAGCCTCTTGGTGACTACTTCGCAGGTCCTAATCATGTGCTTCCTACGAATGGTACTGCCAGATTCTTCTCACCTTTGTCTGTTGATGATTTTGTTAAGAAGTCAAGTGTTATCTACTATTCGAGAGAAGCACTTGAAGCTGTACATAAGGATATAGAGACATTTGCAACAGCTGAAAAACTCACGGCGCACGCAAACTCTATTAAGGTGAGATTTGAATAATAATTGCAAATGTGATATAATTAAAGTTGATGGTTAAGCCAACACGTGTTTTGAAGATATATGGAGGAGATATGAGTAGAACAGCTTCTATTGAAAGAGAAACTAAAGAGACTAAGATTACTGTGACTATCAATCTTGATGGTAAGGGTAAAAGTGATATAGATACCGGAATAGGCTTCTTTGATCACATGCTTGCAGGCTTTGCAAAGCACGGTCTGTTCGATCTTACTGTTAAGGCTAAGGGTGATCTCAATGTTGATTGTCACCATACCATAGAAGATACCGGTATTGTTCTTGGTCAGGCTATAGCTAAGGCTTTAGGTGATAAGAAGGGTATCGTAAGATATGGCCATTCTATACTTCCTATGGATGATGCTTTGGTCTGCGTGGCTATCGATCTTTGCAACAGACCTTATATGGTATTTGATGCTGATATGCTCTCTGACAGAGTTGGTGAGATGGATACACAGATGGTGAAGGAGTTCTTCTATGCACTTTCATATTCTGCTATGATGAACATACATGTTAAGAAGCTTAACGGTCTTAATGATCATCACGTTATAGAAGCTATGTTCAAAGCATTTGCCAAGGCGCTTGATATGGCGACTACTGTTGATCCAAGAATTGAGGATGTTTTATCTACGAAAGGAACGATGTGATATGAAACTGTTTCCGGCTATTGATATTAAGGGTGGAGAATGCGTAAGACTTAAGCAGGGTGTATTTAGTGACGCTACTGTTTATTCGAAGAATCCTGTTATGGTTGCCAGGGAATTCGAGAGCATGGGTGCATCTTTCATACATCTTGTTGATCTGGATGGTTCTACTGCGGGCTATCAGGTCAATGCTGAGGTTATCATGGCTATCGCAAGTGAGGTATCTATACCTGTTGAGCTTGGCGGCGGTATAAGAAGTCTTGATGATATCAAGAGACTTCTTGATCTTGGCGTATATAGATGTATCATAGGAACTATGGCTGTTGAGAAACCTGAATTTGTAGCGGATGCTATAAAGCGCTTTGGAACTGATCATATAGTTGTCGGACTTGATGCGAAGAATGGTTTTGTGGCTACACATGGTTGGGAGAAGGTTAGTACAGTTTCTGCTGTAAGTCTTGGAAAAACCATGAAAGAGATGGGCGTTAAGACTGTCATATATACAGATATATCTAAGGATGGTATGCTTAGCGGACCTAATTTTGATAAGACCAAGGAACTTATGGATGAAACTGGTCTTGATATAGTTGCATCAGGTGGTATATCAAGTATAGATGATCTTAAGAAGCTTGACGAACTTGGTATATACGGTGCTGTTATGGGCAAGGCCATATATGAAAAGAAGATAGACTTAAGAGAAGCATGTGCTTTATTCAGATAAAAGAAGGGAATTGTGTGAGATGAAGAAGATCATCCCGTTGATTTATATAAAAGACTTGAAGGCATATAAGGATAAGGCCTGCAAGGAAGCTTATGATATGGAAGTCCTTGACTTAGTTGAGAAGTACGAGGTTGCGGGCGCAGATGAGATTGCTCTATATGACTTATCGTATGATGACGCAAGTCACGATGCATTTATAGGGCTGGTTAGGCAGATTGCCAACAGCATAGATGTAGCCATGATAGTGGGTGGTCGCGTTCTTAGAACAGAGGATGTTAAGAAGTATCTCTATGCGGGTGCGAAGGCAAGCTTCCTCTGTGCAGATGATGAGAATTCTATGGCGCTTAGAACTGAAGTGAGCGATAGATTCGGTTATGAGAAGGTGTATGTGTTCGATGAGAAGGGCGAGGTGTCTTTCGAGAAGAATAAGACTATGACCTTAAAAGACACAACTGATGAGAATGCGGTTCAGGTGTACGAAGACCTAGGCTTTGATATATATGAGCTTAAGAGTAGCTTGAGAGCTCAGGGCATCGAGGTCAATATCTTCGAGAGCAATATTGATTTCTCTGAATTCAAGCTTCTTGATAACGGCCTCATACCAGTTATCGTTCAGGATTATAAGACAGAAGAGGTTCTTATGCTTGCTTATATGAACAAGGTGTCTTTTGAGCAGACTATCAGGACTGGAATCATGACTTACTATAGCAGAAGCAGACAGGAACTTTGGGTTAAGGGTGAGACATCGGGTCACTATCAGTACCTTAAGTCTATGTCGATAGATTGCGATAACGATACGCTTCTTGCGAAGGTTAAGCAGATAGGTGCTGCGTGCCACACAGGTAACAGAAGCTGCTTTTATAGAGAGCTTGCGGCTAAGGAGTACAGTAACACTAATCCTCTGAAGGTATTTGATAAGGTTATGGATACTATACTTGATCGCAAGAAGAATCCTAAGGAAGGATCTTATACTAATTATCTCTTTGATAAGGGTATAGATAAGATTCTCAAAAAATGTGGTGAAGAGTGCACAGAGATCGTCATAGCTGCCAAGAATCCTGATAAGGAAGAGATTAAGTACGAGATAGCGGATTTCCTCTATCATGTAATGGTTCTTATGGCTGTTAAAGACGTATCTTGGGATGAGATTATTACGGAATTAGACAGAAGATGAAAAGATATGTATTGACCAGGTACAGCGGCAGACGCCTCTGTGCCTGTTTTGAAAATAATATATGTACAAAGTTAGATGTCATAGATAATGAAAGTATCATAGGTAATATATATGTTGCGAGAGTGAGCAATATAGTTCCTAATATTCATGGCGCTTTTGTCAATCTATCTCCTGACTTCATAGCTTACTTTGATTATCAGGATAACAAGCCTATATTCCTGAATGATAAGAAGAATGATAAGCTTGCTGTAGGTGATCGGATACTTGTGAAGGTTGTACGTGAGGCCTTCGGCAACAAACGGGCTGTAGTATCGTCGGACATATCGGTTAGAGGGCGTTATGGCGTATGTGATCTGTCTGGCAGGATAGGGATTTCGTCAAGAATAGAGGATAAGGCTAAGAAAGAAGAGCTTCGGTCTGTTCTTAAGGAGTGCTTAAGCGAGTCGGGTACAGGCTTTGGTTATATAGTCAGAACTGTGGCCGCTAACGCAGATATAGAAGAGGTTAAGGCAGAGTGTTATCATCTTACAAAGACGCTTAAGGATATAATCACTTATGCGAAAACTCGCGAACAATATACTGTTATGTTTGAGACTCTTGATCTAGAGACTATCTTTGGTGAAGACAATCCTGAGAGGGACAGTGAGATAATAACTGATTTAGAGGATATCTATGATAAGATAATAAGCAGCGGGTACTTTGATAATGTCAGACTCTATAAGGATGAATACGAGCTTTGTAAACTGTATAACTTCGATAAGTGGTATAATATGGCTACTGCAAGGCTTATACACCTTAAGTCTGGTGCATCTATAGTCATAGATCATGCTGAAGCTATGACTGTTATCGATGTGAATACGGGAAGTTCTAGAAAAAGCGATTTTCTGAAGACCAATATAGAAGCTATGGATATGATCATGTATCAATTAGTTCTTAGGAATATATCAGGAATCATCATAGTTGACTTCATCAATATGGGTGCCGATGATACAGCGACGCTTCTTGAACATATAGAGCTTGCTGTTAAGAAGGATAAGGTCGGTACTCACTTCGTGGATATGACTAAGCTTGCACTTTGTGAATTCACGAGAAGGAAAGTGAAGAGGTCACTTAGAGAACAATTATGAGTTCTTTTGGTTTATTTCAGTCGTAAAAAAACACCAGGATGAAATCTTGTGAATCATCCTGGTGTTTTTACATTACATATCTATCAAGTCTATCAAGTATAGTAGAATCAATACTTCTTGAATCCCTTATAATACCTGAACCATGCTTTAGCAAGAATCTTGTCTCTCTTGACAAACTTGTTATCCCATGCTCTTGAATCCTTGGAATTCTGACGATTATCGCCTAACATGAAGTAACTGTCGAATGGTACTATGTATGGTCCAAATGTTCCTTTGGTCTCAACTGAGAGATATGCGCTTTCGTCAAGTATGGCGCCGTTGATATATACATGTCCGTCATGAATCTCTACAGTTTCACCCGGCAGGCCGATTATACGCTTGACAAAGGTCTCGGATTCGTTATCCGGGAAAGGGAAGATGACTATGTCGCCTCTTTGTGGATCCGAATTCCTGTACGCAAGTCTGTTACCTATGAGTCTGTCATGGGCTTTAATCGTGGGATCCATGGATCCTGTTGGGACCACTGCATTGATAATAAAGAAATGCGTGATTATGTAGGCGCATAAGCAAGCAAGTAATATGGTTATACCATATCCTATTACTTCTTTGATGATCATCTTCTTTTTTTGTTCTGACATGACTTTGTTTCCTTTTATTTTATTAATCGGGTAAGCATATCGTTATTCCTGCTGATGAAGCTTGTCATCCTGTCTGCAGAAAGTGGTGCATGAGCAAGGCATGCTATATCGTAGATCTGCTGGCAGAGAAGCTTGATATCTTCTGAATCCTTATTATTAGCGATGTACTTGATCAATTCGTTGTTTGAATTAAGTACAAGACTTCCGGTCTCATCTGAAAGCCCCATATCTGTGTTCATGGCAACAGCATACTGACGCATCATGCTATTCATACGTTTCTTTTCTTCCGATACTGTTATCATAGCAGAAATTGAAGGATTTTTCAAGCCTTCTACTTGTATATCAAGCTTTTCATCGGATAGATTTTCTTTGAAGACCTTAATTAAGGCTTCTTTGTCGATAGAAGAGGATTCTTCACTATTAGAATCGTCACCCTTCATGATAGAAGCGATATCAGAATCTATGCTTCTGAACTTGATCTCATCGTCCTTGTCAGCGTTGTCATCGCTTGCTGTCTTGGTATTAAGATCGTTCTCGATATATGATATAAATGCATCGTCTATCGTCTCTGTCATATAGACAGCATCGATACCTTCTTCCTTGAACATGTTGATATAATGTCCCTGGTTTGTTTCATCAGATATGTAGAAGATAGTATTCTTGAACTTTCCATTCTGGCTATCTAAGTACTCCTTAGCAGTCACATATTCACCCTTGAGGTTCTTGTAGAGGATGTAATCCTTCATCTTCTCGGCAAACTTATTATCCTTAATGCAACCGAACTTGATAAACATGTTGATATCATCCCAATACTTCTTGTAATTATCTGTATCAGTCTTGTACATGCCGATGAGCTTGTCTGCTATCTTCTTAGATATGTATTCGTTGATCTTCTTAACAAATCCATCGTTCTGAAGAGCACTTCTTGATACGTTAAGAGGAAGATCAGGGCAGTCTATAACACCCTTAAGGAGTATGAGATATTCAGGGATAACTTCCTTGATGTTATCAGCTATGAATACCTGATTGTTATAGAGCTTGATCTTACCTTCAAGCGCCTCGTAGCCTAAGTTGATCTTAGGGAAGTAGAGGATACCCTTAAGGTTGAAAGGATAGTCCATGTTGAGGTGTATGTAGAAGAGAGGATCTCTGTAGTCGTTAAATACCTTGTGATAGAAGTCCTTGTACTGTTCCTCAGTGCACTCGTTAGGATGCTTGTTCCAAAGAGGGTTAGTATCGTTGATAGGCTGTGGTCTTTTCTTAATCTTTACAGTCTTCTTGTCGCCTTCCTTCTCAGGAACGATATGTTCGATAACTGTATCGCTGTCAAGGAGTTCCTCTTCATCGATAATCTCTGTCTCGTCTTCCTTGCCGTCTACTGTAAGATAGATACTGATTGGCATGAATGAACAGTACTTATCAAGAACTTCGCGAACACGGTACTCGTTAGAGTATTCGTAACACTGATCGTTGAGATAAAGGGTGATCTTAGTACCGATGTCTGTCTTGTCAGAATCGCTCATGACATACTCAGTTCCGCCGTCACACTCCCAGTGAACAGCCTTAGCATCAGCCTTGTATGAAAGAGTATCGATAGTAACCTTGTCGGCTACCATGAAAGCAGAATAGAAGCCAAGACCGAAGTGTCCTATGATCTGGTCGTCTGTTGCCTTGTCCTTGTACTTCTCGATGAAGTCCGTTGCGCCAGAAAAAGCGATTTGGTTGATGTATTCTTCAACCTCGTCTGCGGTCATGCCAAGACCTGTATCTGTAAATGTTATGGTCTTGTCGGTAGAGTTGAGGCTTACAGTAGCTTTCATCTCCTTATCTTCAGGAATCTCGTATTCGCCTATCATATCGAGCTTCTTAAGCTTTGTGATGGCATCTGAAGCATTGGAGATGAGCTCTCTTATAAATATATCCTGATCCGAATACATCCACTTCTTGATTATAGGGAAGATGTTAGTACTGTTGATAGATAAATTGCCTTGTTTCTTAGACATATGTATAAACCTCCTGTATGATTATATGTAATTTCGTACAAATACTAATATAACCTCTTATATTCCAAATGTCAAGAAAAAATTAGCACTCATTAAAAAAGAGTGCTAATAAATCATATGATGTCATGTTCGCATAAGAAGCGTTCGATGTAGTTGTCATATCTTTTTTCCTGATCCTTATCCATGGTGAATGAATCGTAGGAAACTGCGGTTGTGAAGTAAAGCTTGGAATTATCGTACTTTATGTTGAGGATAAAAAGCTTCACGGATTCGTCGTAGCCTATAATATCCTCTATGAGTTCTGGCTTTATGCCGATGATGATCTTGAAGGAAACCGGGAGAGTCTTGCCCTTGATTATGTTATACATAAGAGGCTTTATATCCTTGTAGCTTACATATTCTTCAGTTGTTTCAAGAAAACTTTTGTTGATCTTGCCATCGATATGTGTAGTGATAAGAGTGGCGAAACTTGCTTCTATGAGATTAAAAGAGTCAAAAGTATCACTGACAAATATATGATTGGCTGAGTTCTTAATGCTTTTTGTTTCGAATTGCTGCATAAATCCCCCAAATATTACTTGATTATGGAGTAATTATAGCCGATTATCAACAAAAATTCAAGTATTGGAGCGATAAACCTTTACAAATCTGTAATAATGATATAAAATATATGTTATAAATATATCGATTGACATGGAGGGTGTTATGTCTAAGGTCTGCAATATATGCGGCAGTGAAATTCCGGATTCCTCGGATTATTGTATATTATGTGATAAGATTGTTTCCCCAATTTCAAAAGAAGCATATGAAAAGGCAACAAAAGAAACAATGAATGAGGTTTCTGAATCGGATATAGTCGAGATGGAGCTTCTTAAGCGTGGTACTAAGATCAATACTTTACAAAAGAGAAGTCTGTTTGATAAGATTAAGCAGTATATATACATATTGCTGGCGGTTGTAGTTATAGCTGGTATATACTATTATGTTAAGTATTATGCGATTAACACTTATGAGAAATCCGTATCAGCTCTTGAAGAGAGTATAGAGAATAAAGATCGTGACGACTTTTACAAAACATTTGTACCGGGATTCTGTACTAAGTACGATGATGAGATGGAGCTCTTGTTTGCTAAGTTTGAGTCATACAAGCTGTCTCACTTTAAGATGACTGTCGATGTGGATGACGAGGAGCATCTGGCTTCTAAAGAAAGAACAGATATGGTCAATACTGTTCACGCAGATATAGATGAAGGATTCAAAGTAAGAGATATATATAAATTCAAGCTTACTATTACTTTTAAGGACGCTGAAAGAATCGTTGATAAGTATGAAAAGATCATGTATTCTGTGTTCGATGGTAAGAAGTGGTATCTGTATTTTGAGCATTAATAAAAGGAGGAGAATATATGTATAATTCTATCAACCATTTTTATAACCTTTTTGCAAAGGTTAGCAGGCAGTTTCCTGCAGATACATCTTCTGCTGAGAGCTTTGAGAGATGGAGAGACCTTGCGAGGAAGAAGCTTTCTAAGATTCTTTGTTTGAATGAACTTGCTGATGACACGCCTCTTGAGCCTAAGCTTTTGGAAGAAGTTGAGATAGAAGACGGTATAGTCAGAAAACTCGTCGAGATCAATATCTTCGCAGATGAGAAGATGCCTATGTATATTCTTGTTCCTAAGAATTGCGATAAGGAAGAGCTCTTCCTTGCTATAAGCGGACACTGTGGCGGTGGTATGGCTGCTGTAGTCGGTGACAGAAGCAATCCTCTGGTTTCTGAGGCTATTGACAAATTCGATTATGATTATGGTCTTGAGCTTGCTAAGCGTGGCTATACAGTCATATGTCCTGAGACAAGAGGCTTTGGTATGAGACGTGAGGCTGATATTGCTGGCGATGATCTTATCATTAAGTGCTCATGCTATAATATGGCAAGAGTTGCGACAGGACTTGGACTTAATCTGTTTGGATTCCAGGTATATGATCTTATGAAGGTGGTTGATTATATATATGAATCTGAAGATTTTGCTGGCTTTGATAAAGAAAAGCTTAGTATTCTTGGGTTCTCTGGTGGTGGATATCAGACACTTTATCTTGCGGCACTTGATGAGCGACTTAAGAATGTTATCATCAGTGGTTATATGTATGGATATAACGATGCATTTATAACAAAGAATGGTAATTGCAGCTGTAATTATGTTCCTGGATTATGGGAGACATTTGAGATGGGCGATATAGGTGCTATGATTGCTCCTAGAACATTCATAATCCAGAGTGGTGATAAGGATCACTTAAATGGACCTAGAGGACTTGATAATGTTATTCCTCAGGTTGATATTATTAAGAACGCATATAAGGTATGCGGTGGCAACGTAATGCATGATATATGCCAGGGACCACACAGATGGTATAAGGCGAGACTTGATGATTACCTTGCCAGACTTTAAAGGGCGGTATAATTAGTTGAAAGAGATAGTTATTATTGGTGCAGGACCGGCGGGCTTAACGGCCGGTCTTGAACTTTACAGACAATCAAAAGAAGATATTCATGTGACAATCCTCGAGGCAGATAAGAGGCTTGGAGGTATATCCAAGACCGTTGTTCATAACGGAAATCGTATGGATATAGGTGGTCACAGATTCTTCTCCAAAGATGAGAGCGTTATGAAGTGGTGGATGGATATACTTCCTCTTCAGGGCGCTCCTTCCTATGATGATAGGAAGCTTGGAAGAAAGATCAAAACAGCGGACGGACCTGATCCAGAAGTGTCGGATGAGGTTATGCTTCTAAGACGTAGGGTTTCGAGGATATATTATGATGATAAGTTTTTTGATTATCCTATTAAGATGAACTTTGCGACCTTCAGGAAGATGGGCTTTTTCACGACATCTAAGGCTGCATTAAGCTATATGCGTTATGCAATATGTAAGAGAAAAGAAAACAGTCTCGAGGACTTTTATATCAATCGCTTTGGTAAGGTGCTGTATAAGATGTTCTTCGAAAGCTATACACAGAAGGTATGGGGTATACATCCGAGTAAGATATCGCCTGACTGGGGCGCACAGAGAGTTAAGGGCATCTCTTTGAAGGCTGTTTTTAAGGATATGTTCAATTCTTTCACCGGCAAGAAGAACGCTTCCAACACGGAAACTTCGCTTATAGAGGAATTCTATTATCCTAAGTTTGGACCTGGACAACTCTGGGAAACTGTTGCAAAGAGGTTTGAGGATATGGGTGGTACTATATGTACCTCTTCACGTGTTGTTTCTCTGCATACAGAGGGTGATCGTGTTGTGTCGCTTGACTATAAGGATGAGCATGGCGAAGTTCATAATATGATCATGGATGAACTTATATCATCTATGCCTGTTAAGGAACTCATAGATTCTATGCCAAATGTTCCGGCTGATGTTAAGTCTGTGGCTGACGGACTTATGTACAGAGATTTCGTAACTATAGGCATATTAGCGAAGAAGCTTAAGCTAAAGAACGAGACTTCTATGAAGACTTTGTCTAATATAGTGCCTGATTGCTGGATCTATGTTCAGGATAAGCGTGTGAGAGTCGGAAGGATTCAGATATTCAATAACTGGTCGCCTTATATGGTCAATGATCCTGATAATACGGTATACATAGGTATGGAATACTTTTGCCATGAGAAGGAACACTTCTTTAGAGGGAAAGAAGAGCCATGTGCAAAAGCTGCAATCAGAGAACTTGTCAAGATGGGTATACTTGATGAGGATGATGTGATAGAGTACCACAAGGAAGCTGTTTATAAGGCTTATCCAGCGTACTTTGGAACATATGACAGAATAGGTGAGGTAGTTGATTATCTGAATGGATATTCTAATCTCTACTGTGTGGGACGTAACGGACAGCACCGGTACAACAACATGGATCACTCTATGCTGACAGCATTTGCTGCGGTTGATTGTATAGTTCATGATAAAAAGGATAAATCGGCTATATGGTCAGTTAATACCGAAAAAACTTATCACGAAAGCCGTAATTAATGCTTGCAATTCATATATAAATCTTGTATAATACTTATGCATCGGTTCTGATAACTGAATCGATGCACATAAAGATGCTAGTGTGGCGCAGCCGGTAGCGCAATTGATTCGTAATCAATAGGTCGTCGGTTCGAATCCGATCACTAGCTCTTTTTTTCATTTTTTAGTTGCATTTTTTGGAAATGTGTGATATTCTTTATATGAAAAACATATGTGCGTAACGCACGGACAGAAAGGAAAGCATTATGCAGAAGAAAAAAGTAGGTATCCTTGGTGGTACTGGTATGGTTGGTCAGAGATTTGTAACACTTTTAGAGAATCATCCTTGGTTTGAAATCGTTTTGGTGGCTGCTAGTGGACGTTCAGCAGGTAAGACTTATAAGGAAGCTTGTGAAGGCCGTTGGAAGATGTCTACTCCTATGCCAGAGTGTGTTAAGGATATGGTAGTTCTTGACATGGATAAGGATATAGATGAGATCGCTTCTAAGGTGGATTTCGTATTCTGTGCCGTTAATATGCCTAAGGATGAGATTAAGGCTATAGAAGAGAGATATGCTAAGAAGGAAGTTCCTGTTGTATCTAATAACAGTGCAAACCGTTGGACAGAGGATGTTCCTATGGTAGTTCCTGAGATTAATCCAGAGCATCTTGAACTTATAGAGTATCAGAAGAAGAGACTTGGCACTAAGAGAGGATTTATCTGTGTTAAGCCTAACTGCTCGATCCAGAGCTATACACCAGCTCTTGCTGCACTTAAGGAATTCGGCCCTAAGACTGTTGTAGCTACTACATATCAGGCTATATCAGGTGCCGGTAAGACTTTCAAGGAGTGGCCAGAGATGGTAGAGAATATCATCCCATATATCGGTGGTGAGGAAGAAAAGAGTGAGCAGGAGCCACTTAGACTTCTTGGTAAGGTTGTTGATGGTAAGGTTGTTAAGGCAACTTCACCTGTTATTACTACACAGTGTATAAGAGTTCCTGTTCTTGATGGACATACAGCAGCTGTATTCGTAAGCTTTGAGAAGAAGCCTACTAAGGAACAGATTATCGAGGCATGGAGAAACTTCAAGGGCGTTCCTCAGGAACTTGAACTTCCAAGTGCTCCAAAGCATTTTATACAGTATCTTGAAGAGGATAACCGTCCACAGGTTAAGCTTGATGTTAATTATGAGAACGGCATGGGTATATCTCTTGGACGTCTTCGCGAAGACACAGTATTTGATTACAAGTTTGTAGGTCTTTCGCATAATACTCTTCGTGGTGCAGCAGGTGGCGCAGTTCTTATAGCTGAACTTCTCTGTGCTAAGGGATATTTCGACAGATAATCTATAGCAAAAGCTGATAAAAAAGGAACGGAACCATTGGAACTGTTCCTTTTTTGTTGAAATGTTTTGTAAAAAGTGGTATAATTCATAATAGTTAGTGCATAGGGGGATGACATGGCTGTAAGTATATTGGTTTTGATTCCGTTCATAATATTTGCTGTTATAGCTATATGTATTGGTGTTGTAGCTATAAAAGTAACTAAGGCAATCAAGTCTACTGCTGATTCGATTACACCTTTTTTTAATGAGATAAAAAAAGCAGATCAGGCAGTTCAGACAACACCCAGGACGCTTGATGGTACGGAGCCTGTTAGGATACCGGCAATATTGAGGGATTTTCCGGAATTCAATGTTGAGCTTGCTAGGTCTTATATATCCAATATTATGACCGAATATATGAATGCTCTTGATACGGGTAATCCATCTTCGCTAAAGGATGATTGTACATCACAGTTTTATGAAGAGCTTTTATATACTCTCATGAACAATCATATAAGCTGTAAGCTGCCACGAGTACATAAGGTTGTCATAGCTGATTATCGTAGAAGTGGTGAAGAGGCTATGATAACATTTCAGGCTTCTGTGCAGTATCAGAAAGAGAATAGTAATTATATTAAGCAGGCTAAGTATGCTATAAAGTATTCATATTTTCTTGAGATGGGTGCTAAGGGCGAGTATGAGAGTCTTCGTTGTCCGCATTGCGGAGCACCAGTGTCATCTATCGGTATGAAAGTCTGTCCGGCATGTGACAGCGCGATTTCATTTGCTATTTCCCGTACATGGAAGGTATCAGACATCAAAGAGATGTTATGATAACGTGCGGTTGAATAATAGACATTTAATTTAAGGAGGATTAAAAATGGGTTTAATTCAAATGGCGGTTGGTTCAGTATCAACTCAGTTTAAGGATCAGGTTGTTGATATATTCGAATGTACAGGTATGTCAAGCAAGGTCCTTGGATGTCCTGGTCAGAAGGTGCTTAGAAGCGGTACTGTTAATAACGCTACAGACAACGTTATCTCTAACGGTTCAGTATTCAACGTATCTATCAACCAGGCTGCTATTCTTGTAGAGGATGGCAAGGTACATGATTTTGTAATTGCTACATCTAACGAGTTAGCAGGTCAGTATAGATATGATTCTGAAGCTGCTCCTTCTTTGCTTGGTGGTGGTTTTAAGGATTTCCTTCCATCACTTAAGGATATGCTTGATCGTTTCACTGCCGGTGGTCAGTCTAAGCATGTCATGAGATTGTATTATATCAATTGTCAGATTCTTACAGGTCTTCCTGTAGGCTTTGGCGCTATTACATTCAGAGATGGAGAGACAGGTGTTAATCTTAAGGCTCAGGCACATGGTACATATGAGCTTCAGATTGTTAATCCTGTAGGATTCTATGAGAATTATGTTAAGACTGTTACCAATAATTTCACTATAGATTCTGAAGAAGGACAGAGATTTATCAAGCAGATCAAGTCTGAGATGGCACCTGCGTTCCAGAGAGCTCTTGGAACACTTTCACAGCAGGGTATAAGATATGAGCAGCTTGGATACTATTCGCTTGATATCACTGATCTCATCAACAAAACTCTTGTTGACAGATTCCAGATGGAAAAGGGTATAATCCTTAAGAATCTCAATCTTGAGATCACCTTCGATGAGGAAAGCGAGAAGCAGATCCTTGCTATTCAGAGAGATCGTAACTATCAGAGTGATACTATGCTTCGTGCTCATATGGGACTTGGTTTCTCAGATGCAGCAGGTGCAGCAGCTTCCAATGAAAATGGTGCTATGCAGGGTATCATGGGCATGGGCATGATGGGTAACATGATGGGCAATATGATGGGCTCATATGGCTTCAATGGTCAGATGAATCCACAGCAGTATAATCCTAATGCTCAGCCTACAGTTATGGCTAATATGAATCCTCAGATGCAGGGTCAGCCACAGATGCAGGCACAGCCACAGATGCAGGCACAGCCACAGGTTCAGCCTCAGCAGCCTGTTCAGACACCTACAGCTGATGCAGGTGCAGTTCCTTATCCAACAGCTCCAGCACCTGCTCCGGTAGCAGATGATGATCCTAACTTCTGGACATGTAGCTGTGGTACTAAGAATAAGGGCAAGTTCTGTCAGGAGTGTGGTTCTCAGAAGCCGGCTGGCGCACCTCTTTATAGATGTGACAAGTGTGGTTGGGAGCCAGAAGATCCTAAGAATCCACCTAAGTTCTGCCCAGAGTGTGGCGATAAGTTTGATGATGGTGATATAGTTAAGTAATCGATGCGATAAGAGATAAAGAAATCCCGGGTGATTGTATATAGTCCCCGGGATTTCTTATTTGCACTGATGGTTAATATAGCTATCCGTGTAGCCAAGCTGATAGTTTGTAAAATAATTAATCGAAAAGCCCTTTGCTGGCTTTCGTTATACTTGAGCACGCTAATGCAAAGCCTGTAGCACGTGTTTGAGCGCCCGAAGGGCGTGAGTTTGCGGAGGGCTTTGCTAATTGATGCGTGCGAAAGTATAGAAAGCGCAACCGGGCTTTAAGATTAATTATTTTACCTGTTTGTCCTACAGCATTTCCTTCGGATACCCGCCTCCATTGAGCTTTTCTTCAAACACATCCTTAGGAAGTGGTTTGTCGAAGTAGTAGCCCTGTGCGATATTGCAGGAGTTGGCTTTTAATATGGATAATTGCTTTTGGGTTTCTATACCTTCGGTGATGCACTCGCATCCGAGAGCAGCAGTGAGAGAAACCATAGTTTTGTATATCTGATGATTAAAACTGTTTGTAGGTTCATTTTCATCTGGAAGGAAGCACTTGTCTATCTTAATAACATCCCATTTGAGTTGTTTTATAAGGCTTAATGATGAATAACCCTTGCCGAAGTCATCTACAGATACATGTATGCCTGCTTTGTTGAGTCCTCCTACGGTATGTATAAGATCTTTTAACTCGTATTCGTTGACGGTTTCGGTTAATTCCATCTCTATCATATTGCGAGGTATATCATACTTATCTATGATCTTTATGATATCATCAGAAAGAGAGGAATTCATAATGCTTCTTCTTGATAGATTAACTGATATGCGGACTGTTTTTTGGTTGTTGTCAATCCATCTTCTTATATCCTGGCAAACAGCATCGAGCATATAGAAATCTAATTTGCATATATTAGAACTGCGCTCAAAGACTGGTATAAACTCATCTGGTGGTATGACTTTATTATCCTTAATCCATCTGCAAAGTGCTTCAGCGCCGACAATTTTACCAGTTGATACATCGACTTTAGGCTGATAATATACGCAGAATTCTTTATTAGCGATAGCTTTATCAAACAAGCTGTCAATTGTTATCATCTTATCTCTGATGCTCTTTAGTTTTTCATCATAGAAAAGAATAGAATTATACCTTCCGTTCATGGCAAGCTGTATAGCGAATTGTAGTTTGTCAAGAATGTATGATGAAGGATTATCTATTATGTTTTCAGTAATATCAAATATACCGGCACTTGAAGAAAGATGCATAGGTTCAAAGCCGTCCTGGAAATAAACATCATGTCCTTTAAGTATATCAAGAACTTTGTCAAGGTGGTCTCTTTTGAAGATCGCAACAAAATTATCGCCGCCAAGACGTGATACTATTCCGTCTTCGCCTATTGTTGATGACATGATATTGGTGTGATTTCTCATCACGATATCGGCATTGGCTCTTCCTAGTTTATGATTAACATAAGCGAAGTGTTTAAGGTTATAACGGCAAGCTGTATATTCGGGTAATCTGTTGTTCAGTGCCAGATTAGTAGCGAAGCGTGTAAATGCACGAGTATTCTTATATCCAACTTCATCATGAAAGCCTAAGTCTTCAATCGCAGTTGACAACCTGTTTCTGGATATGAAGCTTATAAGAGAGCGTAAGACAAGGTCTGCTTTATCAATCTCTTCTTCATCAAGTTTAGGTTTCTTGCTTGAAACATATAAGGCTGCTGTTACTACTGCACCTGTATTTGATATATGTTTTCTGCTTATAAGGAGGGTGTCGCCTTCTTTAGTATCAATATCACGGAATGTTTCACCGATATTTTTTCTCTCATATTCTTCATTGATGTAGAAGTTTATGACGCCTTTTTCTATTGTGAGCAACTCGCATAATTCCTTAAGTTTACCGATAAAAGCGTCTTTGACAAAGTTCTCGGGGTCTGTCATTATATCGATGAATCTTTCGTATAATATGTGAAATCTTTCGCGTTTATTATTATCCATATACTTACCTCATTTGTTGCCGTTAAGCTTTATCATAGCTCGGGCAACAGAATCTTTGGAGTTCTTCCATGGTTCATTCTGGTACTTATAATCGAACTTCTTGATAAACCAGTCGATGTCTTCGTAAACTCTTTGCATATTGTCAGTAAAAAGCTTGTTGGTTGTCTCGAGGAATTCATCGAGCACAGAACCTGATAGTGAGCGGTTGGCTTCACTGATCAGAAGCTTATAATGGTCTAAGCAGAAGCCCTTTGTCTTCCTGTATGTCTGCTTGAAGGAATCGCTTGTTTTGTACAGATAGAAGATAGTCTGTATATATCTGTCATAAAAGTTCTTAATCCTGTCGCATATGAAGCAGCGGTTCTCGAGTTCATCGATGTATCTTACGATGTCGATGGTATTCGGGTCAGCCTTCTTAAAAAGAGTGGACTTAGTCTGAGGCTTTGAACCGCCCTTATCGATGATTTCGTTCATCTCTTTGTTAATCTTAGTCATATGTGTGCTGAATATAAGTGCCATACCAAGGCGGTTTTCTTTATCGTAGACCATCTTCATATGCTTGTTGCAAAACCCCATCTCGTCGGTCTTCATACGGATATCGTCTTCCATATAGCTTGGTCCCATAGAGTAGTCTACAGATTCTGACTCAAGCTTGTTGTATATAGCACAGATAGGGCATTCACAATCTTCTGAGAATGCATCATTGACAGGTATCTCATATAGCTTTTCCTTCATGCATATCACCTTAGTTCTTCTTGAATTCTGTTAATCTTAGTCCTTTGTTACGTTCGAGTACCATGTTGATACTCCATTCGTTGATAAATATGAGGAGAGGATTGTCCTTAAGATCCTTAATCTTCTTCATGTCGGAGGTTCCGACAAGTCTTGTTAAATCGACTTCCTGAGGATTCTCAACCCATCTGATGTATTCGTAAGGGAGCATCTCCATACGGATTTCCACGCCGTATTCGCTTTCAAGTCTGAACTTAAGAACGTCAAACTGAAGCTGACCTACAACGCCGACTATGATTTCTTCCATGCCGGTGTTGAACTCCTGGAATATCTGGATGGCGCCTTCCTGCGCAATCTGATTGATACCCTTGATGAACTGTTTTCTCTTCATGGTATCCATCTGACGGACTCTTGCAAAATGTTCCGGCGCGAATGTAGGTATGCCCTCGTATGAAAACTTCTTACCTGGTGAACATACAGTGTCGCCGATGGAGTATATACCAGGATCGAATACTCCTATGATATCGCCTGCGAAGGCTTCGCTTACTATGTGTCTTTCTTCTGCCATCATCTGCTGTGGAGCGGAGAGCTTAACTTTCTTGCCGCCCTGAACGTGATAGTATTCTTCGCCTGCTACGAAGTGACCTGAGCATATACGCATGAAAGCGATACGGTCACGATGTGCTTTGTTCATATTAGCCTGAATCTTGAATACAAACGCTGAGAAGATATCTGATGTAGGCTCTATAGGACCCTCGTCTGACATACGTGTAAGTGGTGTGGTAGTCATATCGAGGAAGTGGTGTAAGAAGGTCTCGACACCGAAGTTAGTGAGAGCAGAGCCGAAGAATACAGGAGAAAGCTCACCCTTTTGGATCCTTGCAAGATCGTATTCATCGCTTGCGCCGTCTAAGAGCTCGATATCTTCAGCTAACTTCTCATGTGCATTATCACCGATTTCAAGAAGAAGAGAAGGATCATCTATACCGACAACCTTGGTATCTACTTCTTTCATACCGTTACGCTCGCCAGAGAATATGGTTATGTCTTTGGTATCTCTGCTATAGACACCTCTGAATTCCTTACCGGAACCGATCGGCCAGTTCATAGGGCATGTACGGATGCCAAGTACATTTTCAATCTCATCGCAGAGTTCAAAAGGATCTCTGGCCTCGCGATCCATCTTGTTGATGAAAGTGAAGATAGGGATGTGTCTCATGACGCAGACCTTAAAAAGCTTGATGGTCTGCTTCTCGACACCCTTAGAACCGTCGATTACCATGACGGCTGAATCTGCAGCCATGAGGGTACGGTAAGTATCTTCTGAGAAATCCTCATGTCCTGGAGTATCAAGGATATTGATACAACAGTTGTCATAGTTGAACTGGAGAACAGAAGAGGTAACAGAGATACCTCTTTGCTTCTCAATCTCCATCCAGTCGGACACAGCGTGCTTGTCTGTTTTCTTGCCCTTAACAGAGCCTGCGGTGTTGATGGCCTTTCCGTAGAGGAGGAGCTTTTCGGTAAGAGTGGTCTTACCAGCATCCGGATGTGAGATGATTGCAAATGTTCTTCGTTTGTTTATTTCTTCAGCATAATTATTCATTAGTCAATAGTCCTTCGTCTTCACAGTATTGGGCAAATCTAGATAGCGGTATCATAGCCTGGGCAAACTTCTTAGGAGACTGACCGTCGAAAAGAAGCGCGTCTTCGATGACTGAACGGTTTCCCATATGTGTATAAGTGCTGCGGCTTGTGATTACACGCAAGGTCTTGAGACCTTTCTTTAGGTACTTAGTATCTTGGGTCAGTTCATAGCATATAGCCAGCGCTTCAAGAACAAGTGAGTTAGTGTTGTTTCTTGAAAGCGATGGTAATTCCTTGTAGTAGAACAGACCGTTTGGAAGCATGGCATGGGTACATAAGTCATCCATGGCATCGATTATCATGGTCTTGATGTTATCGCTTGGCTTTAACTTATAATATCTATAAAGCGAACCGATTGCAACAGAAATCATAAATGGCACGCGGATAAGTGTGTTGTCAGTATATGGAGCAAGCCAACCGCCGTACTTATCCTTCCATTCAGTAAAGTTCGATACGATCCAGTCACAGCGTTCTAACCAGCTTTTGTTATAGGTCTCCTGATAGAGAGCTGTAAGAGTTCTAAGAGCCCAACCAGTTTCACGGGCATTGGACTTACCAGGAGTAGCGTACTTATCGGTCTCAAGAAGCCTCTTGATGTTGTTTCCTATGCCGATGGCTGATTCAAGTGCATAAGAATCACCGGTTACGTGATAGTAGTCGAGAAGACCTTCAACCCACTGGTGTGAACATACAATCTCGCTGTTCATGGTATGACCCTGGCAGTGCATCCACTGACCACCGAGCAAAAGAGGATCGTTGTTTGCGTGACAGATATCAACCTCCATCTGATGCAGAGCGCTGACCTTCATATAATCGAGGAATCTTCTCTGACCTGTCTTGATGAACAGAAGCATACAAGCATGCGGGAAGTCGTATTCGTTGTTAGCCCATACGAGGTTATCACCGGCACGTCCCTGATTGGTATAAGCCATATCAGGATAGTCGCCAAAACTCATGATTCCAAGAGCTCTTCCGTGAGAATCTGCCATATCTATGAGAGTCTCGTCGATGATATCATACTCTCTCTTAGAGAGGAAATCGGCATAAAGTCCGGTTTCTATGTAAGTTTCTTTGGAAAGAATACCTGTATCAGGCATCTGGTAGAGCGTGCTTATATTGTCAAGCTCCTCATCTGTTATATCAGCTTCGTGAAAATGTATCAGCAGTCGCTGGCTCTTAGCCATACCAGGCTGTAGCTGAATCTTGTTAGAACCCTTTGGCACAAGATTGATAGTGAAGCCATCGCGGTTGAGAAGAACAGACTTAGGGAAGTTCTGTTTAGCCTGATATATGGTCGCGCACATGCCACCGTACTCATCGCACATATCTCCATAGAAGGTTCCGAGGAAGACTTCAGGGAAGTGTTCTGAACTTTCGTACTTAATAGTTTCGGCATTGATCTCATGCTCAAGTTTATCCTTGACTGTTGACTTGGTAAGCTTGGTCTTGTAGTTGGATATACCGGTCATGACATTCATATCGTCAAGGATTTCGCCCGGCTTATACTTGAAGAAGAGCGACTGAATCTGTAGATAAGAGTCCATGCTGTTAGTCACTCTGTACTTGATGTCAAAGTAAGACTTATCCTTGAAGAAAGTAAGAGTTATGTTGTAGTTATAGTAAGCGTCCTCGTTGTACATATGTGTACCGTCAATTGACAGTACAGCGCACACAGGACCGTTGTAGATGATCTCGATGTTGTCGGTACGGTTAGTATATGTCTTTCCGTACTTATCTGTTAAGATAGGACCTTCGAATTCCTTCTCGCCGAAGTATCTCTTGTTGTAAGATATAAGACCTATACCAGTCTTGTAATTCTTGTTGAGCTGAAGATGAATGCTTCCTGTGTTGATGAAGAATTCGCCATCCTTCTGCTCGATGATTGCTTCCTCCGAAGAAGCTTCCGACTTGCCAATCGAGTAGCTGTAGTCTGCTTCTTTGTTGGCAGGCAGGTCTGCCTTAAAGTAGCACAGAGCGTACTTGATGGAATTATCGTCATAGCGAGAGAGTGTATGGGCTTGCGAAAGCATTGTTCTTCCTTCGCTGTCAGAGATGATTATGTCGCCTGGCGATGTGAGCTCGCCCTTTTTGAATGGCAGACCTATGCTTATAACTTCGCCGATTCTGTCAAAACTGTATAATTTGTCAAAATGTATCTTTCTTGTCGTACTCATGTAATCTCCTTACTTTATAAACTCATCCCTCTTTGGGTTAAACACATCCACAAGTATGCCTTCCTCAAGGCATACAACACCATGGGAAACTCCCGATGGCATATATACACTGTCGCCTTCTCTGACAACCTTCGTTTCGTCGCCGATAGTGAATTCGAAAACACCCTTTGCTATGTAAGTTATCTGAAGATGCTTATGTGAGTGCGTGTTGCCCTGCGCACCTTTTTCAAAATGTATCTCGCACATCATAAGTTCGTCAGAGTAGGTAAGTACTTTTCTTGATACACCCGGCTCGCAAGGAGTAGCAGTTATATCTGAGTTAAATGCAAACATGTAAAAACCTCCTATATACCTTTAGATGGTAAATCTGAATCTATGAATCTCATCAATTCATCGTATCTGTCAAATACGTCCTTATAACCATCATCATACAAAGCCTGAATCTTATCGAGGTCCTTCTCGTTGCGCTTGAATCCATCTGTGTTGTCAGGTCTGAATATGAAAAGCTTTCCTTCTCTTTCGAGAGCTTCAGCTTCAGCTACCTGTTGATTGTAATTATCAGGGCGCGAGATCAGTGCATCGCATAATTCAGGGTAATGCCTATAGTGAGTAAGAGTAGCCTTAAGAACCGATTCCTGCTTCTTAATATATCCTTTGTGTCTTGTTAGAACGACTATAACCTTATCGCAGCCATCTTCAAATGCTTTCTTAAAAGGTATTGAATCTGATATGCCGCCATCTAAGTATCCCTTGCCGTGATACATGATTATAGGTGAGAGCATAGGTAAAGCACAAGTGGCCTTAAGAACAGTGTTGTGCTTATCATGTCTAGGAACCTTAAGATAATCCGGTTTACCTGTCTCTACGTCTGTGACTGTTGCTATAACATCGCCCTTGAACTTGGCAAAAGCCTCATAATCAAAAGGGATAAGTTCGTTAGGTATAGTTTCATATACAAAATCAAGACCGAAGTAAGACTTGTTCTTCGGGTTGATGAGGTTTCTGAAACTCATATACTTGTATGAATTGGCATAAGTTTTTATGACTTCCAGATTTCTTCCGGGCTGTCTTGAACAGTAGGAAGTCCCATAAGCCACACCACCTGATGTGCCGATAACATAATCGGCTATAAAATCCTTGGCAAGAAGTGCGTCAGTAACACCGCAAGAATACACGGTTCTTACAGCACCACCTTCAAGTACCAAACCAATCTTCACTTTTGTTTCCTCCATCTAGTTAATCATAACTATTATAGCATTTTATGAGGATTATATCAAGTAAAATGCTTACATATGTACATAATTATGAATAATAATTGACTTTAACGGCAATTGGTAGTATAATAATCCAATACGTTAGTTTGACGGATATAACTTGAGAGAGGAATACAAAGATCATGAAGATAGAAGATGGTGGCGTATTATTCGCCAGAGACTTTTTGGCAACAGGTATCAATGTCGGTATCAAGAACAACACTAAGAAGGATATGGCTTTGGTATATTCGAAGAGACCGTGTGCGCTTGCCGGTACATTTACCACAAACAGAGTCAAGGCTGCTCCTGTTATGTGGGATCATAAGGTGGTTAACGAGTCAGAGTTTGGTCAGGCCATCATAATCAATAGTGGCGTTGCCAATGCTTGTACGGGCAAAGAAGGTCTTGATGACTGTGAGAAGCTTGCAAAGGCTGTATCAAGCGAACTTAATATACCTTATGACAGTGTACTTGTTGCATCTACAGGTGTTATCGGTGCGAGACTTCCGATGGAGAAGATGACCGCTGCAGTGCCTGAGCTTGCAAAAAAACTTGGCGGTACTAAGGAAGATGGCGAACTTGCCGCAACAGCTATCATGACTACAGATACTGTTATGAAGCAGGTTGCTTGTTCATTCATGATAGGTGAAAGGGAAGTTCATATGGGCGGTATGTGTAAGGGTGCCGGTATGATACATCCGAACATGGCCACTATGCTTTGCTTTATAACAACAGACTGTGATATAGACGATAAGCTTATGAAGGAGGCACTGAAGGAGATTATCCCAGATACATTTAACATGATATCGGTTGATGGCGATACCTCGACTAACGATACTGTGCTTGTACTTGCTAACGGTGCTGCAGGCAATGAGAAGATCGTATCAAAGGGTGCTGATTATGATGAGTTTTACAAGGCTCTTAAGTATATCAATGAAGCACTTGCCAAGAAGATAGCTGGTGATGGCGAGGGTGCTACATGTCTGTTTGAAGTTGTAGTTAAGGGCGCATCTGATAAGGCTAAGGCTAAGGTTCTTGCTAAATCGGTTGTTACATCGAGCCTAACTAAGGCTGCTATATTCGGACATGATGCTAACTGGGGAAGAATCCTCTGTGCTCTCGGTTATTCCGGAGCTGATTTTGATCCTGAGAAGGTAGATATTTACTTCAAAAGTAGCGCAGGTTTCCTTCAGATAGTTGAGAATGGTGTTGCTACAGGTTATTCCGAAGAGGAAGCTACTAAGATACTTTCACAGAAGGAAGTAAGTGCCATCGTCGACATGAAGGAAGGCGACTACGAAGCAACTGCATGGGGTTGTGACCTCACTTTTGATTATGTTAAGATCAATGCTGATTACAGAAGCTGACAGAAAGGATTAAGTGAAGATGGAAGAATTAACTAAGGAACAGGCAAAAGCGGAAGTGCTCATAGAGGCATTGCCTTATATACAGAAGTTTAACAGAAAGATCATAGTTGTTAAGTACGGCGGAAGTGCTATGGTTGACGAGAATCTCAAGCGTCAGGTCATAGCTGATGTAGTACTTTTAAAGCTTGTAGGCTTCAAGCCTATCATCGTACATGGCGGCGGTAAGGAAATCACAAAGTGGGCAAACAAGACCGGCATAGAGACACATTTTGTCAATGGTCTTCGTTATACCGATGAGCCGACTATGGAGATTGCCGAGATGGTTCTCAATAAGGTTAACAAGTCTCTTGTGAATATGATATCGGAGCTCGGTGTTAAGGCTGTCGGTGTGAGTGGCAAGGACGGCGCTATGTTAAAGTGTGTGAAGAAGTATTCTAACGGTGAAGATATAGGTTATGTGGGAGATATCAAGGAAGTTGATACAACGCTCATCATGAAGCTTCTTGAGAATGATTTCCTTCCGGTTATCGCACCTATAGGTATCGATAGCGAATTCAACACTTATAATATCAACGCTGACGATGCTGCATGTGCTATAGCAAGGGGCGTTAAGGCTGAAAAGCTTGCTTTCCTCACTGATATAGAGGGCGTATATAAGGATCCTGCAGATAAGTCTACTCTTATATCTGAGCTTACTATAGATGAGGCAAGAGAACTCATCGGTACAGGCTTTATAGGCGGCGGTATGCTTCCTAAGCTTAACAACTGTATCGAAGCAATCGAGAATGGTGTTAACAGAGTGCATATCCTTGATGGAAGAAGAGCACATTGCCTTCTTCTTGAGATATTTACCAATAAGGGTATCGGAACTGCTATATTGAACAATGATGCTGAGAGGTATTACAATGGAGACAAGTAAGATTATAGATATGGCTGAAAAGTCGCTCATACATACCTATAACCGTTATCAGATAGTATTTGATCACGGTGATGGAGTTCATCTGTATGACAACGATGGCAAGAGTTATCTGGATTTTTGTGCAGGTATAGCTGTATTTGCACTTGGTTATAACAATAAGTACTTTAATGATGCTATTAAGGCTCAGGTTGACAAGATCATACACACATCTAATTACTTTTATTCGCTTCCTATGGCTAATGCCGCAAGGCGCATAACTGCTGCGGCTCATATGGATAAGATATTCTTTACCAATTCGGGTACAGAGGCTATAGAAGGTGCTTTGAAGGTTGCTAAGAAGTTTGGTTTTTTAAGAGATAATACGCATGATCATGAGGTTATCGCTATGAGCTCTTCTTTCCACGGAAGAAGTATGGGCGCTTTGTCAGTTACTGCTAATCATAAGTATCAGGATCCTTTTGGTCCATTGATTCCTGGTATAAGATTTGCCACATACAATGACCTTGACAGTGTGAAGGCTTTGATCAGCGATAAGACCTGCGCGATAATCATGGAGACTATTCAGGGTGAAGGCGGCATAACACCTGCAACACCTGAGTTCATAGAGGGCGTTCGCAAGCTTTGCGATGATAATAATCTTCTTATGATACTCGATGAGATACAGTGCGGTATGGGACGTACAGGTAAGATGTTTGCTTATGATCAGTACGGAGTTCTTCCTGATGTTGTTACTGTTGCTAAGGCTATCGGATGTGGTGTTCCTCTTGGCGGCTTCATGGTAAGAGGTAAGGCGCGTGATGTGCTTGTAGCAGGAGATCATGGTTCAACATATGGTGGTAATCCACTTGCAACTGCTGCTTGCAATGCTGTTCTTGATCAGTATGAGGAACTTGATCTTCTTAATCACGTAGAAAAAGTCGGATCATATATGTATGATAAGCTTGAAGAATTGAAGAATTCTAAGTCTTGCATCAAGGACCACAGAGGTATGGGACTTATCCAGGGCATCGAATTAAGTGAGGATGTACCTGTTGGTGATGTGGTTAAGAAAGCCATGGATAAGGGACTGATACTTATAACAGCAGCTAAGAATGTCATCAGATTCTTACCACCTCTTGTTATAACAGAGGCTGATGTGGATTCTATGATCGATATAATTAAGGATTGTTTATGAATAGAGCGTTAAGATTATTTCTCTTATTTCTCTGCCTTTTTTGTATGACTTCTTGTAAATCCAAGAAAACTGAGAAAACAAAAGAATCGGTGAAGGTTGATCTATATGACAAATACGATGAGAAGAAGAATTATTCTCTCAACCTATATTGTGACAATAATTCTATGATTTCACATCTGAACGCGGCGGTTGAGCGCTTTAACAAGACTCATCCGAATGTTAAAGTCAGCGTGAATTACCTTAAGAACACCAGCTTTGTCGAGAGTGTTATCAACAGTAATTCTAGTAAAGAAATCATAGATATATATGTCATGAGTACCGAGAACCTTGAGAAAGCCTATATGGGCGGAGTAGTGACAGAAGTTACCGGCGAGTTCTTCACTAAGGAGAACTTTTCGTCAAATGCGCTTGAAGCATGTACATATAAGAATAAGCTTTATGCGTATCCATACGCTTTTGATACATGCGTTATGGTCTGCAATAAGAATATAAGTGATAAGGTACCGAAAACCTATAGCGAGATGGAGGATATATCTTCGAACATAGAGATAGGTGAAGGTGTTGTGCTTGATCAGATATTCTTCTGGGATCTGAATGATATATATGCAGATTACAGCTTTATAGGTTCTGATGTTTCTGTGTGTGGAAAGAGTGGCGCGGACAGAAAAAGTATCAGCTTTAAGAATGAAAAGTCAAAGGCTGGACTTGAAACTATGAAAGAGGTTGTCAGATTCTTCAACATAAAGCGTGATACTGTTAAGGATAAGACTTCCGCAGAAGTATTCTTAGATGGCAAGATACTCTATAGTCTTGTCAGAAGTTCACAGCTTGATGAGATTGAGAGTAAGAAGGATGAAAACTTCAAGTACAGTGTTGAACTTATACCGTCTGTTGAAACTGGAGGAAGTGCTTCTTCTCTTGCAGATACATATTGTGTATGCGTTAATCCTTTTTCAAAAAGTGTTGGTGCTTCGTGTGAGCTTGCAAAATTCCTCTCATATGAGGATGCTTCTAACATAGCCACTGAAACTGAATATTACAGTGCAAGGCTGGTTGAAGGCGCTGAAAGTAATATAGCCAATATATATAAGTCTTATGAGAATTCTACGCTTAAGATCAGACTTATGGATGTGGCGGATTTTTATCTTAGACTGGATATCTTCTTCGAGAATATACTTGATGGAGATGATATAGATACTAAACTTGATGAGATAGAGGCTTATCTTAAGAGATTATTCAAATAGGTGAGATAATGATGAAACAGGTATTTATAAAAAAGGGCGCTGGCAGGCAGTTTAAGGCTGGCGGCAGTTGGATATATGATAACGAGATAGAAAGAATCGAAGATGGTGTGACTGACGGTGATATAGTTGAAGTTCACGATTTTGATGATTATTTTCTTGGCTATGGTTATATCAACAGAAAGTCTGTTATAACCATAAGAATCATGTCGAAGCATAAGGATGTACCTGTTGATGAAGCACTTATTGAGAGAAGATGCAAGGATGCCTATGAGTATAGAAAAAAGGTTGTGGATCTTAACTGCTGCAGACTTATATTCGGAGAAGCGGATTTTCTGCCTGGTATAGTGGTTGATAAGTATTCTGATTGCCTTGTTGTACAGTCTCTCACACTTGGAATAGAACGTTTTAAGCTTATGATTGTTGATAAGCTAAAGAGTATTCTTGCAGAAGATGGTATCACTATCAAGGGTGTCTATGAAAGAAGTGATAATAAGGAACGTACCTTAGAAGGTATGCCTATGGTTAAGGACTTCATAGGTGAACCTTTTGATACTAAAGTCAATATAATCGAGAATGGCGTTAAGTATTATGTAGATGTTGCAGACGGACAGAAGACAGGATTCTTCCTTGATCAGAAGTATAATCGTCTTGCAATACATCCTTTTTCAAAGGGCGCTAAGGTTTTGGACTGCTTTACACATACAGGTTCATTTGCTCTTAATGCGGCTTTCGCGGGGGCAAAGCATGTTACGGCTGTAGATGCGTCTGATACCGCCATAGAGATGGCAAAAGCCAACGCTGTACTGAACGGTTTTGAAGACCGTATGGACTTCATATGTGAGGATGTGTTCGAGTTGTTGCCAAGACTGTACGAAGAGAAGGAGACCTATGACCTTGTCATCCTTGATCCACCAGCATTTACCAAGTCGAGGAAGTCAGTCAAGAATGCTACTAACGGATACAGGGATATCAACATAAGAGGTATGAAGCTTGTCAAGAATGGTGGTTTTCTTGCTACATGTTCATGCTCGCACTTCATGACACCTGAGCTTTTTACTAATATGCTCATGCAGGCTGCTAAGAGTGCTCATAAGAGACTTCGTCAGGTAGAGTACAGAACTCAGTCAAGCGATCATCCGATATTGTGGTCTAACGACGAATCGCTGTATCTTAAGTTTTATATATTTCAGGTAGTTGATGAGATATAAGAAGAGGTTCAGGGTATGAATTACAGTGAAGCGCGTGAGTTTCTTGCGAGTTTACAGCAGGCAAAGGGCATGATATTCGATCTTGATCCTGTGAAGAAGGCTTATGACAGCATAGGATATGATATTAAGACTATTCAGGTTGCCGGTACCAACGGTAAGGGCAGTGTGGCCACGATGATTGCCAATATCCTTACAGAGAGTGGATATAGAGTCGGTTTGTACACATCGCCTTCCATAGTTGATCCTCTTGATATAATAAAAGTGGATGGTAGAGAGATCTCTAAGGAGGATTATGCAAGGCTTGTTACTGCATATTCTGATAAGGGGCTCACAGCATTTGAGATAGAGACTTGCGTGGCATGGAGCTACTTCAAGGAACTATTATGTGATGTATGTGTCACAGAGTGCGGTCTTGGTGGAAAATCGGATGCTACGAATGTAGTAATGACTACAGTTATGAGTATCATAACAAGTATAGGCTATGATCATATGGCTATACTTGGAGATACATTAGAGAAGATTGCGAGAGAAAAAGCAGGTATCATAAAGCCGGGTACTTATGTATATAGCACTTCGACCAATCGCGCGGTTGACACAGTTATAGAGGGTGTTGCTAAGGATAATTCTGCAGTCTGCCGTATGGTTAAGAGTGATTCTTCTGATTATGCCAAGAAGAACATAGATCTTGTTATAGCTTCAGCAGAAGGACTTAAGAAGCTTTTTGGCAAAGTGGATGATGATGCTGTCACAAGAGGTATCAGGAATACGTATATGCCTTGCAGATATGATATGATATCTACTGATCCTGTGGTGATACTTGATGGTGCTCATAACAGACCTGCGATTGATGCGCTTTGTAAGCGCCTTAAGGCTGATTCTTACAAGGATATAAGCTTTGTTATCGGGGTATTCGCTGATAAGGATTACGATTATATCATAGATACTACGTTGCCACTTGCTTATGAATACATATGTGTGGATGCTGTAGGGGCAAGAAACCTAGGAGGCGAAAAGCTTCTTCGCGTGATCAAAGATAAAGGTTTTGAGAGAGTTAGTTACATATCTTCTTATGAAGAATTATGCGATAAGATGAAGAACGAAAAGAGGACTTATGTGGTTACCGGGTCTCTTTCATATCTTGGTCAAATCAAAAAAATATATGCCGGAGGTTAGTATGGATCTTACAAATCAGCTCATAGAGCATGAAGAATACAAGAGACTTGTTGGAACACTTGAAGCTGAGGAAGCAGATAGAAAGTTTTGCAAGCATGATTTTGCGCATTTTTTAAATGTAGCGAGAATAGCTTACATAGAGAATCTAGAGAGAGGTCTTGGCATCTCGAAGGACCTTATATATACAGCAGCACTTTTGCATGATATCGGAAGATGCAGTGAATTCGAAGAGTTTACTAATCATGATGAGGCAGGCGCTTATGTTGCAAGGAAGATACTCGGAGACCTTCAGGTTGATGATGATATAATCAATTATGTTGCTGATGCTATATTTAATCACGGCAATAAGTATATCGCAGATTATGATGATATATCCGGACTTATGTACAGGGCTGATAAGAAGAGCAGACTCTGTGAGATGTGCGATGCTTATGATGAGTGTAACTGGCCAGAGGATAGAAAAAACAGGAGGATCATGTCATAATGAAGATCATGGGTATACTTAATGTTACTCCAGATTCATTTTATGATGGCGGTAGATATATAGATGTTGACAGCGCTTTGAAAAGAGTGGGTGTTATGCTTGAAGAAGGTGCAGAAATCATCGATGTTGGCGGAGAATCTACAAGACCTGGGTTTACTCCTGTTAGTATCGAAGAAGAGATAAGCCGTGTGTGCAGCGTAATAGAAGCAATCAAGAAGGAGTATCCTGAAGCTATAGTATCACTTGATACATATAAGCCCGATGTTGCAAGGGAAGGTCTTAAGTCTGGAGCTGATATGATCAACGATATATGGGGCTTAAAGTGGGATCCTCGTATGGCTGGAATAATCAAGGAGTATGACGCATCATGCATACTCATGCATAACAGAAAAGAAGCTGTATATGATGACCTCATAGAAGATATGCTTCTTGACCTTAAGGAATCGGTTGAGATTGCTAAAAAAGCCGGGATAACTGATGATAAGATCATACTTGACCCGGGAATAGGATTTGCTAAGGATACCAAACAGAATCTTCAGGTTATGAAGAATCTCAGGCGATTCAATGAACTTGGCTATCCTATGCTTTTGGCTGCTTCGAACAAGTCCTTCATCGGCAATACCTTAGGACTTGAGAAAGATAAGAGAGTCATAGGAACATGTACAACGAGCGTACTTGCGTATCTATCAGGATATGAGTATGTAAGAGTTCATAACATAGCAGAGAATGCTCAGGCGATGAATCTTGTTGCCGCAATAATGGAGAGCTAGACAAATACATGGATAAGATCAGAATAGAAAATCTCATAATCTATGCTAAGCATGGTGTATTCGACAAGGAGCGCGAATTAAAGCAAAAGTTTATAATAAGCGCTATTCTTGATTACGACATAAGGCCTGCGGGACTTACGGATAACCTTGATAAAACCGTTGACTATGGACGGATATGCGCATTTATCGATGAATTCACGAAGACGCACTCTTATAATCTTATAGAGTCACTGGCTGAGAATCTTGCTGACAGAATCCTCAAGTCTCACAAGGAGATAAGAAGGATAGAACTGGAAATCAAGAAGCCTGAAGCGCCTGTTGGACTTCCTGTTGATTATGTGGGAGTCAGTATAGTAAGAAGCTGGCATGAAGTGTACCTGTCGCTTGGTTCGAATATGGGCGAGAGAGAAGGCTATATAGATATGGCCATAGATGCGATGGATGCCGATGAGAACATAATCGTTGACAAGGTGTCTGATTATATCGAAACCAAGCCGTATGGATATACGGAACAGCCTGATTTTATCAATGCCTGTGTGGGTATAAGAACTCTCTATACACCGCAAGAGCTTCTTTTTAAGACACAGTCTATAGAAAAGGATGCAAAGCGTGAGCGCAATATAAAATGGGGACCAAGAACCCTTGATGTGGACATCCTGTTTTACGATGATGCAATCATCCAAACAGAGAATCTCATGGTTCCTCATCCCCAGATACCGCTTAGGTACTTTGTATTAAAACCGCTTTCAGAGATTGCGCCATATATGGTGCATCCTCTGATTAACAAAAGAATTATCGAACTTCTAGAAGCTCTGCCGCAGGACTAGCGGCGGAGTTTTTGAATCTGTATATGTGCTTGTCCTTGTACATAGTTACAAATGTATATTCACTCGTGCAGAATATACCATCTATGGTACCTTCGAATATCTTCTGCGCAGAGTTACCTGATTGGTCGCATCTGTAAAGCAGAGACTTTTCGGGGGTCTGAACATAGTAATATACATAGTTGTCGGTAAAGTTGTATGTGATGCACATGTTGTCCTTGGAACCTTCAAAAAGAACAGTTCTGTCACCAGTTGAGTTGTTGACCTTAACAAGTGAATAATTAGCATCGAGGTCGATATAATAGGTGTACTGCTTAGTATATATCGCTTTATAGGAGTTAGACTCGAAGTAAGGGCTTACCTGGTAATTAACAAGGGACATCCTAGATACAGCATGTGTTTTTCCTAAGTTTGAAAAATACATGATGTTACCGTCTATAGATGATGGGTTGTAAGCCTGATCACTTATCTGAGTCATCTTGTTGTCCTTGATATCAAAGCGATAGAGGTGATTCAGCTTATTATCAGGAGAAGCAAGAAGATAGAGACTGTTTCCTACGAGGTTGATAGTTGTTATGTTGTAAGAAGAGAGTGCTTTTCTATCCTTACCCTTGGTTGTGACTCGGATGAGGCCGGTATCCTTACTGCCTCGCCAGTTAACATCATACTTAGAAAAGTATATGAAGTCACCATATACGTTGATAGAAGATGCACTGTCATAGCCAAGCTTCTTTGGACTGCTGCAGTTACTCTTCATACGCCAGAGAGTATTGCTGTCATATACATTGCTAAAGTATATGTAACCATCCTTTTCGCAGAACTTTCCACCGTTAATAAGATTGCCTGCAGTATTACCTGTTGCGTCATCGGGATTGGTATAATTGTACTTTTTGATGTAATTATTGTAGACGATGAAACCGATCACAACAGAAACTACAGCGAAAAGTATGAAGGTTATGATAAGTGATTTTGTCTTGATTTTTTTCTTTCTTCCAGCCATAGAATACTCCTTTTTGTGAGATTATCTGTTATAGTCAGTATAGCACATAATTAAGGCAAAAGAAAGGGGCTGTAAAATAACAAAAAGGGGGTTATTCTACACCCCCTTCAGTATTAGTACTTATCTAATTATCAGATCAGCCCTTCATAGCCTCTTCGATAGCAACTGCACATGCAACTGTTGCACCAACCATAGGGTTGTTACCCATACCGATGAGACCCATCATCTCTACGTGAGCAGGAACAGAAGATGAACCAGCGAACTGAGCGTCAGAGTGCATACGTCCCATAGTATCTGTCATACCGTAAGAAGCAGGACCTGCAGCCATGTTATCTGGATGAAGTGTTCTACCTGTACCACCACATGATGCTACTGAGAAGTACTTCTTGCCAGCTTCGATACGTTCCTTCTTGTATGTACCTGCGACAGGATGCTGGAAACGAGTAGGGTTAGTTGAGTTACCTGTTATAGATACATCAACGTTCTCCTTCCACATGATAGCAACACCTTCAGTTACATCGTTAGCGCCGTAGCAGTTAACCTTAGAACGAAGACCTGTTGAGTATGCCTTACGGAATACTTCCTTAACCTGGCCTGTATAATAATCCATCTCTGTCTCAATATATGTGAAACCGTTGATTCTTGCGATGATCTGAGCAGCATCCTTACCAAGACCATTGAGGATAACTCTAAGAGGTTTCTTACGAACCTTGTTAGCCTTCTCAGCGATACCGATAGCACCCTCAGCAGCAGCAAATGACTCATGACCTGCGAGGAATGCGAAGCACTCTGTGTCCTCTTCAAGAAGCATCTTACCTAAGTTACCGTGGCCAAGACCAACCTTACGCTGATCAGCAACAGAACCTGGAATACAGAATGACTGAAGACCTTCACCGATAGCTGCAGCTGCTTCGCTGGCCTTAGTGCATCCCTTCTTGATAGCGATAGCACAACCTACTGTATATGCCCACTTAGCGTTCTCGAAACATATAGGCTGAATGCCTTCAACGAGCTTATAGATATCAAGTCCTTTTTCCTTACATACATCGGCACACTCTTCGATAGTCTTGATGCCGTACTTGTTAATGGTTTCAAGAACCTGCTTTTCTCTTCTTTCATAAGATTCAAATAAAGCCATAGTATATAATCCTCCTTATTCCTTTCTTGGGTCAACTAACTTAACTGCATCTGCAACTCTGCCGTATTGGCCCTGTGCTTTTTCCAAAGCTGTGTTAGGATCGTCTCCGGCCTTGATGAATTCCATCATCTTACCGAAATTGATATACTTATAGCCGATGATCTCATCGTTCTCATCGAGAGCGAGCTTAGTGATATATCCTTCAGCCATCTCAAGGTAACGAGGTCCCTTAGCGAGAGTTCCGTAAAGAGTACCTACCTGAGAACGAAGACCCTTACCAAGATCCTCAAGACCGGCGCCGACTACAAGACCGCCTTCAGAGAAAGCAGACTGTGAACGACCGTATACGATCTGTAAGAAGAGTTCTCTCATAGCTGTGTTGATAGCGTCACAAACAAGATCGGTGTTAAGAGCTTCAAGAATAGTTCTTCCAGGAAGAATCTCTGCAGCCATAGCAGCTGAATGAGTCATACCTGAACAACCAAGAGTCTCAACAAGAGCTTCCTGAATAATACCATCTTTAACGTTAAGAGTGAGCTTACAGCAACCCTGCTGTGGAGCACACCAACCGATACCGTGTGTAAAACCTGAGATATCTTTGATTTCTTTTGCTTTAACCCACTTAGCTTCTTCCGGAATTGGAGCAGCACCATGAGCTACGCCCTGGGCGATAGGGCACATCATTTCTACTTCATGTGAATAAACCATCAAATAACTCCTTTCAGTATATAGAAATAATCTACAGGATATTATAGCATCTAAGAAAATCTAAGTCAATAAAATTTGTGCTTGTATTGACTGAAATTATATGGTATACTTTATCTGTTCTAAGCCGATAGGGTTGGCTTATGTATCGAAGCGTGGCTCAGTTTGGTAGAGCGCTGCGTTCGGGACGCAGAGGTCGTGGGTTCGAATCCCGTCGCTTCGATTTTTTGTTGGGAGGGTAATATGGGTGTTAAAGATTGGGCTAAGGAGAATCAGCCTTATTACAAATGTCTTGAACATGGTCAGGAGACTTTGACAGATGCGGAGCTTCTGGCTGTGCTTTTAAAGTATGGTGCTAAAGGGAAGTCTTGTGTCGAGCTGGCCGATGAGGTTATGGCTGTCTGCGGTGACAAGGGTATAGTATCGCTTGGGTGTGCAACGAAGGAAAAGCTTCTATCCATCAAGGGGATGGGAGAGTCTAAAACCGTCACCATGTTATGTATATCTGAGATCGTTAATCGCTATTGCAGGGAGAAGATCCGGTCTGATAAGGTTATGGATGATCCAAGTATCATAGCGAATTATTATATGAACGAATATCGATTCTATGACCAGGAAGTCTTAAGTCTCATATGTCTTGACACGAAGAACAAGCTTATAGCTAAGGTCAATATCTCCAAAGGTGGTCTTAACAGCTCCACATTCTATATTCCTGATATACTTAAAACTGCATTGTCATATTCTGCGGCAGGTGTTGTGCTTATGCATAATCATCCTTCCGGAGACCCACTTCCTTCCAAAGCTGATATATCTGCGACCCTCGATTTTAAGAAGGCCTGCGAGTGCATCAAGATTGCGATGCTTGATCATATCGTGCTTGGAGATAATTGTTATTTTAGTATGAAAGAGGCTCATATATTAGATGGCGAATAATATAATATGTGCCGATATCGGCACCAACAACATGAAGATGTATGCAAACAACAACGGTAAGATGCTCAACGAGAAGAACGTTATTGCCGTTATGAAAAAGAAGGGCATCTTATCCTTTGGAGATGATGCATTTGATATGGTAGGTAAGGCACCTGAGGATATACAGGTAACATTTCCTGTAAGAGAGAGCGTTATAGCGGATAACGACAACATGGAGACTCTCTTTAGGGAATTCTGTCTCAAGGTTAGCGAGCAGAAGAAACTCGGACCTACAGACTATTATGTGGCGGTTCCTACTCAGATTACAGAGCTTGAAAAGAGAGCTTTTTATGAGCTTGTAATGAATTCCAAGACAAATGCCAAGAAGGTTTATGTAATTGACAGACCTATAGCGGACGGTATCGGTGCGGGTATAGACGTGACGAACTCTAAGGGCGTTATGATCATCAACATAGGTGCTGATACTACTGAGGTTTCTGTTATATCTCTTGGCGGTATCGTTCTTAGTAAGTGTATCAAGATTGCGGGTAACAGACTTGATGAGAATATAATTAATGCGGTCAAGAAGAATTATAACCTCTACATAGGAGCGAAGACTGCTGAATATCTTAAGATAGAACTTGGTGTTGCGATGCCTTCAGAGGAGAGATTCAGCCCTATATACGGAAGAGATGTTGTATCTGGGCTTCCACTTTCTGTCAATGTATCTTCAAATGTTATATATGCAGCGATAGAAGAGAATATTCACACACTTGTTGATTCAATCAGGGCTATACTTGAGAGAACTCCGCCTGAACTTGCGGCGGATATCATAGATACAGGTATATATCTGTCCGGCGGTTCTTCAAGTATCAGTGGTCTTGCGGAACTTATTGCCATAGAGACAAGCCTTAATGTTAACAGAGTCGTAAGCCCGTCAGAGAGCGTTCTTCGCGGGCTTGTAGATATAATCAAGAATCCTAAGAAGTATAATGGTATCGCAAGGATACCGAGGGAGAAGGTTTATTACTGATGAAGGAAGAAAAGAAAAACAGAATATCTTCCAAGATGCTCATATATATCTTTTCGTTCATATGTCTGATCCTTATAGTGCTGACGTATTATTCTTCTCGGTTTATAGCTCCCATAAGACAGACTCTTGCTTATGTTGTTTCTCCATTGCAAAGTGGTGTTAATGATATGGGGCTTTGGACTTATAACAAATCCGAACAGCTCAAAGATGCAAAGAAGCTTATGGAGGAGAATGAAAAGCTTACTAAGGAAATTGCTGATCTTTCTCAGAGAAATAAGCAATTAGAGCAGGAGAGCTATGAGCTTGCAAGACTACGTGAGCTCCTTAAGCTGAGTGAAAAGTATTCTGATTATGATAAAGTAGGTGCGAGGATAATTGCCAGAGAAAACGACAACTGGTTCAGTCGTTTTACTATAGACAAGGGCTCGGCAGAAGGCATCAAGAAGGATATGAATGTCATCGCCGGAAGTGGTCTTGTCGGTATCGTTATCAGTGTAGATAAGCACACAAGTGTGGTTCGAAGCATAATAGATGATCAGAGTGTTGTAAGTGCTATGGTCATCAGTAACAGCGAGATATGTACGGTGTCTGGTAACCTTAAGACTTATGCGGATGGACTTTTGGAAGTTGATAATTTTAAGAAGGATTCTAAGGTTGAAGTGGGAGATGCCATAGTGACTTCGCATATCAGCAATAAGTACCTTGAAGGCATACTTGTTGGGTATATAAGTGACATTGCTCTTGATTCTTCAGAACTTACACAATCCGGTCACTTGGTGCCTGCTGTTGATTTTAAGAATCTTCAGGAAGTGCTGGTGATAACTAAGTTAAAGGGCGTCGAATGAAAAAGATAATAATTGATTCAATTATGATTATTATGTGCTTTGTGCTGCAGACAACAGTATTGAGATATATAGCTATAGCTGGTATATGTCCGAATCTCATCGTTATATTGCCTGTTTTGTTTGGCTTTCTTGGTGATGAGCGCGAGGGTATATATACAGGCTTTGCGTGCGGAATTGTATTTGACGCTTTCTATGCTGATGTACTGGGCGTCAACGCATTTATATTCATGATGTTTGGTTATGCGGCAGGGCTTCTTGGCAGAATGTTCACCAAAAGTGAGATGATAGTTCCTGTGCTTTTGATAATATGTGCGGATTTTTGTTATGGGATCGTGAATTATGCGATTTATTTTCTGGTGCACAGAAGATTTGATATGGGTTATTATCTTAACAAGATAATCATGCCTGAGCTTGTATATACTGTTTTTATGTCTATTATCATATACAGATTGCTGCTTATCGGGCATAGTGATAAGAAGGCTGTGTCTAAGAAAGAAAGGACGATAAACAAATATGTCATTTGATGACGTGAAGAGTGTCTTAAGAGGTTTTTATAAGGCAAGAGTGTTACATTTTTTTATCGTGCTCCTGCTTCTTTTTTTCATACTCTTCAGAAGGATATTTGTTCTTCAGATCGTTGATGGTGATTCGTATGATACCGACTTCACCGTAAGAACCAAGCAGACTATGACTGTTTCGGGTGCAAAGGGCGATATATATGACCGCAACGGTGTGCTTCTTGCGTACAACGAACTTGTGTATACGGTTGATATATGTGATTCTGGACGATATGAAGACAATGAGGAGAAAAATCAGAAACTTAATAAGATAATATATGATATGTGTCATATAATCACCGGTTACGGTGATAAGGTCAATACTGACCTGATTATAGGAGTAGATGCGCTTGATGAATATGTCTTTGAGTGCGAAGAAGGCGAAAAGATGCGTTTCTTTCGTGATATATTCGGCAGAAAGAGCGTTAATGAGCTGACTGATAAGGAGAAGGCTTATACGGCTGCTGAAACCATAGATTATCTGTGCGAGCGTTTTGAAATCGATGAGAAGCAGTACAGTAAGAAGGATATCATCTACATAATATACTTTCGTAATCTCATGAAGAACAATTCTTATCAGAGGTATCTTAAGTTCAATGTGGCCAATGACGTGTGTGAGCGTACGGTTGCTACCATACTTGAGAATTCTGAAGAATTGACTGGTGTTACTATATCGAGAAATTATGTAAGAAAGTATGTTGATACTAAGTACTTTTCTCATATCATAGGATATACCGGAAGAGTGTCGCAGGATGAACTTTCTGAACTTAAGGAACAGGATGATTCCTATGAAGCCAATGATATAGTTGGTAAGTCTGGTATTGAGAAGGCTATGGAGCTTGACCTTACCGGTGATAAGGGAGTTCAGGAAGTCTATGTCGATAACGTAGGACGTGTCACAGAGATTATCAGTGAGACAAAGCCTACAAAGGGCAACGACATATACCTCAGTATAGATGCTGAACTTACCAAGAAAGTGTATGATGAGATAGAACTTCAGCTGTCGCGTCTTATCCTGAGCAAGATCACACTTGGTGGTGAGGAGAGCAGATATCAGTATAACGCATATGGCGATATAACGGATGTGTTCATACCGATCAACGATGTCTACTTCAGCATCATCGACAATAACATGGTGTCTATAGCTGCATTTGAGACAAGTGATTATGATAATCAGCGCGGTATATACAGGAAGTTTGATGATGTCAGAAGTCAGGTGATAGACAGACTTCGAACCGATCTTAAGGATGGCGATACGCCTCTTAAAGAGCTTCCTAAGGATATGGCTGTATATGAGTATTACATATATCAGTATCTTTTGAATAACAGTATAATAACCAGAAGCAGACTCGATATCAACGATGAGGTTTATAAAAAATGGTTTGACGAGTCCATAAGCCTCAAAGAATTCTTAGTTCATGCAATCTCTTCAAACTGGGTGGATGTTCTTAAGATTACTGACGAGACCTATCAGAGTCTGTATGAAACATATGACAGTCTTCTTGAATACATACTTGAGAAGATTCCGTATGATGAAGGTTTTCAGAAGAAGATATATAAGTACCTGGTTGCTGATCAGGTAGTTACGGGCAGAGAATTATGTATGTGCCTATATGAGCAGGGTGTCCTTAAGGATAATGGCGAGTATGACAGACTTAAGAATTATGGATATAGTGCATATGATTTTATGATCAATAAGATCACTAACCTTGAGATAACACCTGCTATGATGGCTCTGAAGCCTTGTTCGGCTTCGGTTGTACTTACACATCCTAAGACTGGTGAGCTTATCGCTGTGGTTTCTTATCCAGGCTATGATAACAATATGATGAGCGGTACTGTTGATCCAGAGTACTATAAGAAGCTTCGTAACGACAAGTCGCTACCGCTTATCAACAGAGCAACTCAATCTCTGTGTGCTCCTGGTTCTACTTATAAGATCAATACGAGTATTGCCGGCGTATGTGAGGGAGTACTTGGTATGGATGAAAGTCTGTACTGCGGCGGTATATATAAGACAGTTACGCCTTCTCCGCGTTGCTGGGCATATCCAGGCGGTCACGGCTGGGTAGATATGACTCATGCCATCATGCATTCGTGCAACTGTTTCTTCTATGAGGTTGGTTACAGGCTGTCGATAGATTCTAATGGTAACTTTAGTAACGAACTCGGTACTACGAGACTTGCCAAGTATGCAAAGCTTCTTGGATTGGGAACTAAATCCGGTATAGAGATAGGTGAGGCAGAGCCGCATCCTTCGGATATCAATTCGATTGCTTCAGCTATAGGACAGGGAAGCAACAACTTCCTTCCGATCAACCTCGCAAGATATGTCACTACCATAGCGACTAAGGGTACATGCTATAATTTATCGCTTATATCAAAGATAGTTGCACCATCAGGCGATACGGTGTATAATTATGAACCGAAGGTGAACAATGTCTGTGGTTTTGTGAGCGAGGCAGTTTGGAGCAGAATCCATGAAGGTATGAGACTTGTTCTTGATAATAATATATATTTTGCAGGTCTTGGATTTGCGGTTGCCGGTAAGACTGGAACTGCGCAGGAGAATCTCAAGGAGCCTAATCATGCTCTTTTGATATCATTTGGTCCGCTTTATGATCCAGAGATAGCCTGTGCGTGCGTAATTCAGAATGGTTATATCTCAAGCAACGCTCAGATGTTGACAGGTGAGATATATAAGATATACTTTAATCAGAAAAAAGATGAACAGCCGGTTATCAATTCCGGTAATACGGTTAATGACTAGAAAGGGATTAAGATGGAAGACAGTATACTTATAAAGGGCAATAAATACGGTATATCACTTACGATAGACAAGAATGCCAAGTTTGATAAGGTTAAAGAAGAATTGACCAAGAAGATGGAAGAGTCAAAGAAGTTCTTTAACGAAGCCAATGTCGGTATATCTTTTAGTGGAAAGCAGCTTACTGACAGTGAACAGCAGGAACTTATCAAGGTCATAACAAGCACAACAGCGCTCAACGTAGTATGTATCATAGATACAGAAGAAGAGACCGAGAGAATATTCCTCAACGCAGTAGGACGTGCCAAAGCTATGAATACCATAGCTACCGGCAATGTAGCTGCTAAGAAGGATACTTATTCTACTGCAGATACATATCACAGAGGAACCATAAGATCTGGTCAGACTCTTGAATCCGACTCGACAGTAGTTATAGTTGGTGACGTCAATCCGGGTGCTAATATAATTGCCGGCGGAAGCATAGTTGTACTCGGCACACTTAAGGGAATAGTTCATGCCGGATGTAAGGGTGATTCCAATGCATTTGTTGCGGCACTTAATCTCAGACCAAGTCAGATAAGGATAGGAGATATAATCGCAAGATCTCCTGATGATGTTAAGACTAAGGAAAAGTATATTCCGCAGATAGCTTATATAAGTGATGGGAATATATGTATAGAGACGATCTAGTGGAATTCATCACTTTTCGTGACGAAATCTTCGCGATCGTCACGAAAAGTGATGAATTCCTTTTTTTGTTGTGGCTAGAGTGATAGTGATTCATAACATTTTATTTCAGTCGGAGAATGGACCCCGGCTTAAGTTGAATTTGTCATTCGCATGGTTTTACTTTACTTCACGTAAAATGACCAGTTTATTTTTAATATCTTCTTCAAATTTCTCGTCGGATATAGGGAATCCACCCGGTTCTCTGTAATGAATATCAAATGCAAGCTTATAGAAATGCTGCCATTCTATTGCAGCCTTCTTTTTGGGAAACTCTTTTATAAACCGTTCTAGCCCTGCATCCATCTCGTCAAATGAATCTGCAAGGTTACAGTATAATTCAGGAGCTCTATGTTCATTTACTTTTACAATAAGCATTTTTGCTTTATCCAGTTCGCCTTGTTCTCGATATACCCTTGCCATAAGGCACATACATGTATCCGGACAATCCCATAGAAAATAGTCATTTGCAAATTTATAATCCTTTACGAGATCACATACTGCAAACATCTCATCATAACACTCATAAATATACAGCCACACCGCAAGATTCGAGATGTTATCCAGATCTGTTTCACTTTTAAAACTGCATTTTTTCAGTATCTTATTGCACAGACTTTGAACATTCTTCTTGTCAATCTTTGCTTTTATGCTTTCCATCAAAGCATTTCTTGCCTGTTCTCCATCTTTCCCAAGTTTAACATTATCAGCTATTACAGATTTTACTTCTTGGTCTGTCATAAACACTCCTATAATATGTATTCTAACATAATTCTTGACAAAAGCAACGGGATTACGTATAGTAAAAAACAAGCTGAACAATGGATTTTGCCATTATCCAGCTTGTTAATTATCTTAGGAATCTCATTTACAGAAAAACTTTCGCACGCTTACTTCTTTTCTTCAACTTTATCCTTAAGGTCTTCTACAGCGTCTTCTACCTTGTCCTTAAGATCTTCCGCAGTATCAGATACTTTATCCTTAAGGTCGTTAGCTGCGTCCTCAAGGTCTTCCTTAAGTTCATCAGTCTTCAGTGATACATATTCAGCTGTATCATCATCACCGAAATCATTCTCCTCAAAATCATCAAGAGAATCAAGGTCGTCAAAGTCGTCCTCGTTCTCCTTATACTTGGTATATGCGTACATACCGGCTGCTGTTGCAGCTGCTGCCAATGATACACCGATCATGAACTTTTTGAAACTTCCAGCCATGATTAATCTCCTTTCGTTTAATTCTATCTTACATTCTACTACTTTTTGAGGTAAAATAAAAGGGGTAATTTGTAAAAAGTATATCTTTGGGTTATACATGGTATAAGGAGACAGTATATGGATTATGTTTATAGTAAAAAAGATGGTTATTCTTTCAGTCTTGAGAAGAGCTTAGAGTGTGGGCAGTTCTTTCACTTCGAGGAATTATCTGAGGGCGAATATGCCATCGTTATAAAAGATACTCTTGTTCATGCTCGTGAATATGATGACAGAATAATATTCTATGGGATGGATGAAGAGGTATTTGAAGAGCGTCTTGCACAATTTTTTGATCTGAATAGAGATTACGATCATATATGTAAGTGTATCGTCAGTGCTGATCCAAGGCTTGAAGAGGCGGTTGTGAGCGAAAGAGGCTTGAGGATTTTTTCTCAGGATTTTTTTGAGTGCCTCATCTCTTTTATCATATCTGCTAACAATCAGATTCCGCGGATCAAAAGGGCTGTTTTTGATATAAGCAGGACCTATGGGCGTGAAATCGGAAATATTGCCGGCAGAACTTATTATGCTTTTCCTGCGCCTTGTGAGCTTGCAAGAGCTGATGAGGAGACTTTGCGGGATCTGAAGGTCGGGTTTAGGGCTTCGTACATCATGGATGCTGTTTCAAATGTTTTGGAAGGAAGGATTTCTTATGGCGAATTGCTTGGTGATGAGGAAGCCTGCCTTCTTAAACTGAAAAGCATAAAGGGCGTCGGCAATAAGGTGGCAGCTTGTGTCATGCTTTTTTCTCTCGGATACTACAATGCATTTCCAGTAGATACGTGGATCAAAAAGATCATGCAGAAGATGTATATGCCGGATGAGGAGGATGTCAAAAAGATGGAAGAGTTCGGAAGAAATCTTTTTGGGGAATATGGCGGGTTTGCGCAGCAATATCTTTTTGTCAGTGCTAGAAAAAAACCGATTAAGGAGTAAATGAAAGAAAACAAAAGAATAATAGAGAATATGTATGAATTTCACCAAAACAGGCGAAATCAGACAGTTGCAAATATAGTATAAAATTCATATTATATCATTGTTGGCACTCGATAGGTTAGAGTGCTAACAAATATAAGTTAGTGGAGGGAAAATCATGAAATTGGTACCATTAGGTGACAGAGTAGTATTAAAGCAACTTGAGGCTGAGGAGACAACAAAGTCAGGAATCGTATTACCTGGTAAAGCTCAGGAGAAGCCACAGCAGGCTGAAGTTATAGCTGTAGGTCCTGGTGCAACTGTAGATGGCAAGGTTGTTCCTATGGAAGTTAAGGTAGGAGACATAGTTATCTATTCTAAGTATGCAGGTGCAGATGTTAAGCTTGATGATGTTGATTATATTGTTGTTAAGCAGAGCGAGATTCTCGCTGTAGTTGAATAATAGAAAGATTGGGAGGCATATAAAGATGGCTAAAGAGATTAAGTACGGAGCTGAAGCTAGAAAAGCTCTTGAGGAAGGCGTTAACAAGCTTGCTAATACAGTAAGCGTAACACTTGGACCAAAAGGACGTAATGTTGTTCTTGACAAGTCTTATGGCGCACCACTTATAACTAATGATGGTGTTACTATCGCCAAGGAAGTAGAGCTTGAGGATTCATTTGAGAATATGGGCGCTCAGCTTGTTAAGGAAGTTGCTACAAAGACTAATGACGTAGCAGGTGATGGTACAACAACAGCTACAGTTCTTGCACAGGCTATGATCAATGAAGGTATGAAGAACCTTGCAGCAGGTGCTAATCCTATCATCCTCAGAAAGGGTATGAAGAAGGCTACAGATACAGCTGTTGAAGCTATTGCTTCTATGGCAAGCTCTGTTACAGGCAAGGCTCAGATTGCTAAGGTTGCTGCTATATCTGCAGGTGATGAAGAAGTAGGTAACATGGTTGCTGACGCTATGGAGAAGGTTTCTAAGGATGGTGTTATAACTATCGAGGAATCCAAGACTATGAAGACCGAGCTTGATCTTGTAGAAGGTATGCAGTTCGACAAGGGCTATGTATCAGCTTACATGGCTACAGATATGGATAAGATGGAGGCTGTTCTTGAGAATCCATACATCCTCATCACAGACAAGAAGATCTCTAACATTCAGGAGATTCTTCCTATCCTCGAGCAGATCGTTCAGAACGGCGCTAAGCTTCTTATCATCGCTGAGGATATCGAAGGCGAGGCTCTTACAACGCTTATCGTTAACAAGCTTCGTGGCACTTTCTCTGTAGTAGGTGTTAAGGCTCCTGGCTATGGCGACAGAAGAAAAGAGATGCTTAAGGATATCGCAATCCTTACAGGCGGACAGGTTATATCTGAAGAACTCGGTCTTGAACTTAAGGATACAACTCTTGAACAGCTTGGTCGTGCTAAGTCTGTTAAGGTACAGAAGGAGAATACTATAATCGTAGATGGTCTTGGAAAGAAGGAAGATATCGAAGCTAGAGTTGCTCTTATCAAGAATCAGCTTGCTCAGACAACCTCTGAATTCGATAAGGAAAAGCTTCAGGAGAGACTTGCTAAGCTCGCTGGCGGTGTTGCTGTTATCAGAGTTGGTGCTGCTACAGAGACAGAGATGAAGGAAAGCAAGCTTCGTATGGAGGATGCTCTCAATGCTACACGTGCTGCAGTTGAAGAAGGTGTTATCCAGGGTGGTGGCTCTGCTTATATCCATGCTTCTAAGAAGGTTGCTGAACTTGCTGCTACACTTGAAGGTGATGAGAAGACAGGTGCTAACATCGTTCTTAAGGCTTTGGAAGCTCCACTTTTCAGAATATCTGCAAATGCTGGTCTCGAGGGCTCAGTTATCGTCAATAAGGTTAAAGAATCAGAAGTTGGCATAGGCTTTGATGCTCTTAACGAAAAGTATGTTAACATGCTCGAAGCAGGTATCCTTGATCCTGCCAAGGTTACAAGAAGCGCACTTCAGAATGCTACAAGCGTAGCTTCTACACTCCTTACAACTGAGTCTGTAGTTGCTACAATTAAGGAACCAGTACCTCCTATGCCAGCAGGCGCAGGAATGGGCGGAATGATGTAATACATTAATCTTAGTGGGGATTCTCACTATAAAACCTACCCCGGGTTCAGATATAAGAACCTGGGGCGTTTTTCATATGAAGCTATTGAAGGAGAAGTGATTTGGAAGATCTGATAGAATACATAGTTAAGAGAAAAGCTGGCGGTAAGTCGCTTGTTGTTAAGGGTATTGCAACAGGTGTCTGTGTGACGGCAGTTATCGCTACATTGTTACTTTTTAAGACGTGGCTTTTGATTGCGACTGTTGTCCTTATAGTAGTGACTAAGTTCGTATATGATTATTATGATTGCGAATATGAGTATAGTCTGATGGGGCATGGAAGGGATGCAAAGCTCAATATAGACAGGATACTTGGAAGAAAATACCGCAAGAATATGATATCAGTTGTGTCAAGTGATATAAGGAACTTTGATATCATGGAGGCTCATGTATTTGACGGATATAGAGAAAGAGGTGTTAGAATCTTTGATTTTTCCGCCAATGACTCTATGGTTGGTCAGACCTATGCTTTACTCATCAAGTACAACAATGATGATGCGCTTTTGTATATAACACCTAACGACAGACTCATCAATGCCTTCAAAAATAATTGATAAAAGACTAGATTTTTTATACAAGGTATGTTAAAATAAAAACAGAATACTAGGAGGGAAGGTGAGGTTTTGTTTAATATATTATTTGGAGAGTTTTTAATAAAAAACAACAAACTCACTAAGGAGCAGTTTGATTCTGTTCTTGAAAAGGTAAAGTCTGTAAGAGTTAAGCTTGGTCTTCTTGCTGTATCGCAGGGGATGATGACTACTGCTCAGGCAGACAACGTTAATCGTATCCAGGCTATGGAGGATAAGCGTTTTGGGGATATTGCCATAGATAAGGGCTACCTGACTGAAGAGCAGGTTGAGACACTTATCAAGATGCAAGGCAATAGTTATCTTGAACTGGTTCAGGTTCTTTGTGATGAGGGCATACTTACACTTGATGAAGTATCAGAAGCTATCAATCAGTATATGAACGAGAATAATCTTTCTGTTCTTGATATGGATATGCTTAAATCCGGAGATGTAAGCAAAGAGATTTTGGTGCTTGTGAATACTGGTGATGTGAAGGTTAATCAGTATCTTGGTATCACCGCCAGAACATTTATAAGATTTATTAATTCTGATGCTGTTATAAGAGGCGTCAAGAAAGTAAGAGAGACTTCATTCCCGTTCTTTGGCTATCAGTTTCTTGAAGGTCAGTTCAGTTCCATGCTTGGATTTGGTGGCGAAGAGAAGGGAATCCTCTGTGTTGCAAGCGCATTTGCAAAAGAGGAATTCGATAAGGTCGATGCGGATTCATATGATTCTATATGTGAATTCTCTAATTGTATCAATGGCTTGTATGCATCAGAACTCAGTATCAACGACATAGATGTTGATATGGTTCCTCCTGCATATAAGGATGATGCAAGCATCAGCAGTTCGAATATGTATGTTATGCAGATAGGCATCGGAGAACAGACCATATATGCTGTTGTTGCTATCGAGCAGGATATAGATATTCACTAATACTTATACAGGAGAGATATCATGATTAATGTACTTATAGTAGATGATTCAAGAACCTCCAGAAAGATCCTTAGGGGAACTTTGGAAGCTGAAGGATTCAATATTATAGGCGAAGCCGGAGATGGTGTAGAGGGCGTTGCACAGTTCACAGAACTCAAGCCTGATGTTGTTACTATGGATATAACTATGCCTAATAAGGATGGTATAGAAGCTCTTAAGGACATAGTAGCGATTGATTCTTCTGCTAAGGTTGTCATGGTTACAGCTGCAGGTCAGAAGAATAAGATGATCGAAGCTCTCAAGGCTGGTGCGTGCGATTTTATATCAAAGCCTTTTGATGCTGAAGTTGTGGTTAATACACTTAAGAAAGTGGTAAATAAGGTTGACTGATAATAATATTGTATTGGTTCTTGAATATGATGGCGGTCGTTATGATGGTTATCAAAGACAGGGCGATTCTGAGTCGTCTAACACCATAGAAGAGAAGCTTAAGCTGGTTATAGAGCGTATGGTTTCACATCCTGTTACACTTAGCTGTGCGGCGAGAACAGAGCGTGGCGTGCATGCCTATTCTCAGGTAGTGAACTTTCATACTAATTGTCCTCTTGAAGATATTAAGATCAAGCATTACCTTAATAGGTATCTGCCGCAGGACATAGCTGTTATAGATGTGTACAGAGAAGAAGAACGCTTCGATGCAAAGCTTCGAGCTAAGAGTAAGACATACGTATACAGGATAGATAATTCTGAAGTGTCGAATGTCTTCACAAGAAGATATACATATTATTCCTTTGAAAAGCTTGATGTAGAGAAGATGAAAGCTGTATTCCCATGTTTTCTCGGAAAGAAGGATTATTCTTCACTTACAAGCGCTAAGAGGAATAAGTCAAACCTAAGAGATGTTACAGATATAAGCATATCAGAGGATGGAGAAGAGATACTTATCAGTATCACAGCTGATGACTTTCTTCACAATATGGCAAGGAATATGTTTGCTCTGATCATCATGGCCGGCAAGGGCATGATAAGTGCTTCTAAGATAGAAGCCATCATGGAAGCAAAGTCTTATGATAAGCTTAGAGCTTCTAACATAGAGCCTGCTAAACCACAGGGTATGTATCTGGATCATGTGACGTTTTAGAATAAAGATGTATATTTAAAAAATAGGGCTGTAAAAAAATCGCGTGGTGATTGTTTTTACAGCCCCTTTTTATCTCTTATGATTCTCTTTCATCTTTGTCTTAATAAGTGTATCTGCTTCGCTTCGCTTATCTTCAGGTATATCAGAAATCCTTATCATAAGCTTCATATCGCTTTTATCGAAGAACATATAGAAGCCTAAGGTGATATAGAGGTCTGTTGCCTCTTCCCACTTAAAAAGAGATAACTTGTTCTCTTCCTTGACTTCGGTTAAGACACCGTTATCCATGATTGTGTATGTACACGGCAATGTTTCTGATTTATCTCTTGTGTTCAGATGATTCTTGATACTTTTGTTGAAATCATAGATTATATAAAAAGGGTATCCGATGAGGATGACACCTAATATTATACTGAATAATCCAAGATTTGATAATAACAGAATCAGACCGATTATGAATGCCAATACAAGACATAAAGTTTCTTTTTTAGTTCTTATAAAACGGTTCCAATAGACGATTTTTTTGTATTCTTTACCTTCTGGCTTTAGCTTAGATTCGAAGATTATAGGTTGCATGAATAACTCCTTGTGTCTCAATTACCCATATATGATAACATATCTGATGCTATAATTCAAGTATTTACGATTTTCTTGCAAGTCTCGCGGTGCGAGATTTTTTTAACAATCCTTCTTGCAAAATTGTACTAAATCTGATACAATATATGCATGGAGTGAGTAAGAAAGGACTGGATAGCCTATGCGAGAAGGACTTACACTTAGACAACAGTATATAGTAGAGATGGATGACCGCCGGACTTAATGGGGTATTGTGCCCTACTATGTCCGGCGGCTTTTATATCAGTCGGAGAAGATCAGTTGGAGAAGACCTAATGGCCCTGAGGTGACCACAATAACCGCAAATAAAAATAAAGGAGAAGTAGCTTATGAGAATGAAGATGAAACGCTTTTTGAGCATCCTCTTGAGCATCACGCTGGTGCTTGTGATGGTGCTGGAATCGATGCCGAGGATGAGTATGAAGGTGCAGGCGGCGACATCATTTGAACTCGATCTCAATGTCGGAGAAAACGGCAAGGTCGTGATGAGCAGCGGAATCTACGGAAATGGAAGCAACTTTGAAACGGATGTAGTTAATTTAACATTTCCATTCAATTTAGAGAACAAAATGATTATTGGAAATGGTCAATACGTGAATGTGAATGAAGGTGCTTCTATCAGTATTCAAACCGGTGGCGAAATTATATTCTATCCAGCTACCGATAATTCTGGTACAATCACCGCGATCCCTGCGGATGGTTATGATTTTGCTGGTTGGTACAACGGGGAGAGTCTTTATTCGGAAAATGCATCGTTGAATTATAAGAACATCAGCGAAGATTTAACCCTTATCGCATGATTCTCGGGTGGCGAGGAACCGGCTCAGACTGCCCACACTCACGGCAACATCACCTTCACCGCATGGAACAGCACCGACAGCCTTCCCGACGAGGAGGGAAGCTACTATCTAACAACGGATGTGACCATCGACAGCACATGGGATGTGCCCGGCACGACTAACCTGTGCCTGAACGGACATGACATCACCTATACTGGCGGTAATGGCAACTCAGAGGCTTTCTTTGTGGATAATAGTAGCATATTGAATTTGTATGATTGCGACGAAACAGATGGCAATGGTTCTATTTCTGGCGCAACATCCTTTGGCGTGCGTAACAATGGTACATTCACGATGAGTGGCGGCAAAATCACCGGAAATAATGGCGGTGTGCATAACAACGGTGTCTTCACGATGACCGGTGGCAGTATTACCGGAAATACCCCAAGGAATGGGCAATATAGCGGTGTGACCAACGCCGGTACCTTCACGATGACCGGTGGCAGTATCACCAATAACACGGCGACAAATGCTATTGGCGGTGTGTATATAACTCAATATGGCACATTCAACATCTCCGGCAATCCGACTATCACGGGTAATACATCGAATGGAGCCGCCGACAATGTCCATTTGGACAGGTCTAAAATCAATATTGTCGGCGAGTTGACTAACACCACGTCCATCGGCGTGAAAATGTATATTCCCGGCGTGTTCACCAGCAGCACCGGTGATGTCAAAGCAAAGGATTACGCGACGAACTTTACCAGTGACGACACAACCTATTCCGTGCAGGTGGAGGGTGACGAACTGAAACTGAAGAGCGAGACTCCTGTCGCCAGCGTAACAGAGAATGACATAACCACGGAGTATTCAACCCTGGACACTGCGATCAGTGTGTGGACAAACGGCAGCAAGCTTACGCTGTTGGAGGATGTGGTGCTGAACGGTGGCTATCCGCAGATTACTGTCACGAACAAAACAGTGACTCTCGACCTGAACGGTCACGGTATCTTATATACAGGCAGTGCATCAAATAGTGATGGCGGTATAATCAGAATCGGCTCTTATGGTAATCTGACTCTGGAGGACAGCAATCCGACTAAGACGCACTATATTACACTGAATGAGGACGGTCGGGGCGTAAGCGTTTCTGACACTGGTACGGAAAGCGCAACCTGCATCAAGGTTTTCGGCGGTTATATCACCGGTGGTCTGGGAGGCGGTGAAGCAAAACGCATTGCCGGAGGCATTAACATTCAATATGGCGGCAAATTTACCATGAATGGCGGAACGGTCATCGGTAATATTGTAAGGCATAACAATAAGGCATGGGGCGGTGGAGTCAATGTCGCAAATAACGGCATATTTAACATGAACGGAGGCTTGATTACCAGCAATGCAGCGATATGTACTGCAACTAATGTAACTAACGGCAGTGGTTTTGGCGGCGGTGTTAACATAGAAGCTAGCGGCACTTTTAATATGAGCGGAGGCGAAATCTCCGGAAATAAATCGAATGCAGGCGGCGGAATATATGTTGGAGGTACACTTAATATTTCCGGTAATGTGAAGATCGTAAACAATATCGACAGCACCGATGATAAAGCAGTAAACAACATATATGTGAAGGATGGAAAAACAGTTTCCGTTGCTGGTGCGTTAACTAATACAGATCCAATCGGCATTACGATGCAGACTCCCGGCGTGTTCACCAGTAGCACTGATCCGTTCAAGGCCAGCGACTACAAGAATAAATTCTCCAGTGATGACAGTACATACTCTGTTATGGCGGAAGAAAATGAGTTGAAGCTGGGGACACATGAACAAGATTTCACCTATTCTGCTGATGGTGCGACCATCACCGCTACTTGCGGCAACGAAGATTGTAGTCTGACTGACAACGAGGTAACCTTAACACTGGCTGTTGAGAGTACACAGACAACAGGCAGTGCTGCAGAGGTCGCGCTCATTGGACTTGATTCATTCACTGCAGCTACAGGTTTGGATGTGACAGAGGATGATATAGTATATTACGCTGGAACAACAGCGCTTGAGAGTGCGCCGACTGCATCAGGCGAGTATACCGCTAAGATCACAGTGGGTGGTCAGACAGCAACTGCTGATTATACTATCGGCATGCCGATTGATGTCAAGCAATTAGATGGTTCAACATATAGAGTTTATGTCGGCTCAACCGACACGGTTGCTAGTGTGAAGTCTAAGCTTAGTGCTAAGACAGAGATAGATACAAGGCTCATGCGTCTTATCTTTGCTGGAAAGCAACTAGAGGATGATAACACACTTGCATACTATAACATTCAGAAGGAATCTACACTGCATCTCGTTTTGCGTGAGCCATCTGTTGAATATAACGCTAATGGTGGAGCCGGTGAGATGATCGATTCAAACAGTCCTTATACTTACGGCGCGACAGCAACTGTCTTGGCGAATACATTTGAGGCACCTGAAGGATATGAGTTCTCTTGCTGGAACACTCTTGCATCTCCGTCGGATGAGGTGCCTGGCGTAACTTACGCTGCGGGCAATACCTTAACGGTTGAAGATAAAGTAACTCTTTACGCACAGTGGACTTTAATCCCTGCTACAGCTCCGACTGTTTCAGGTGCAGATGATCTTGCACTTACCTATGGATATACAGAAGGAAGTGTGAGCGTTACAGCAACTGCTCCAACCGGACATGCTCTTAGCTACCAGTGGTATTCTAATACCAGTGAAAGCAATGAGAACGGCACAGTTATCGAAGGTGCTACAGATTCGAGTTTCGCTATTCCTACAGGTAAGAGCGCAGGAACTACAGAATACTATTATTGTGTGGTTACTTCTACAAGAACAGACAATGATGAGACCAGTTTTGTGGCTTCTGATGTTGCAAAAGTAACTGTCGGCAAGTTATCACTTTACATAACTGCTGATGATGCAGAAAAGGTATATGATGGAACTGCACTTACTAACAACAGTTATACAGCTACTTCACAGGTAGCTGCAGGTGATGAGATAACATCAGTGACCATAACAGGTACACAGACAGACGCAGGAAGTAGCGCTAACGTGGCATCAGGCGCAGTTATTATGAATGGAGAGGTGAATGTAACCTCTAACTACGATGTATATTATACAGACGGTACACTTACCGTCACACAGGCGACTACTAACACGGTCACAGTAGCTATCGAAGGCTGGACCTATGGCGATACAGCTAAGACTCCAACTTCTACAGCTACATTCGGAACAGTTTCTTACACATACAGTGATGCAGTAGATGGAACTTATGCAGAGACAGTTCCAAGTACAGCAGGCACATGGTATGTTAAGGCAAGTGTAGCAGAGACCACTAACTATGTTGGCGGCAGCGCAACACAGGAATTTACAATCGCTCAGAAGGCACTTACTATAACAGCTGACAGCGATACTAAGGCATATGATGGCACAGCCCTTACTAAGAATAGCTACACAGCTACAGAGCTTGTAACAGGCGATGCTTTTGAATCAGTGACCATAACAGGTACACAGACACACGCCGGCACATCAGCTAACAAGGCAAGCGCAGCAGTGATCGTTAACGCGACAGGCACTGACGTTACTGATAATTATTCAGTGACTTATGTAGACGGTACACTTACAGTAACACAGGCAAAAACTAACGCGGTAAATGTATCGATAACAGGCAGTAAGTACGGCTTAGCAATAGGTGCTCCGACTGTCGAAGCTACATATGGCCAGGAATACGCTATCATAACCTATAGATTGACTTCATCTGACACCTATACAACAGTAGCACCTACGAATGCAGGTATCTACGAGGTTAAGGCAGTAGTTCCGGCAACTACAGATTATGTAGGTGGAAGTGATACAGCGATATTCACTATAGAAAAGCGTCTTGTAGTTATGAGTACTTACTCTGCAAGCAGAGTGTACAACGGTACTGTACTTACTAAGGACGGCGTATCAGTAACAGGTGATGGATTTGTAACAGGCGAGGGTGCAACTTATGATGTAACTGGCTCTCAGACAGATGTTGGTCAGTCAGACAACACATTTACATATACACTTAATGATGGAACTTTGGCTTCAAACTATACCATCGCAACAACATACGGAACACTTGAAGTTCTTAAGGCTGACGCGAAGGTAAGCACTAAGCCGGCGGCGTTGAGTCTTACATACACAGGCACTGCACAGAAGCTTGTAAGTGCAGGCGTAACAAGTGATGGAACACTCGTATACGCACTTGGTACTGCTACTGAAGAACCTGATGATGAAGCGTATGAAGAGTCGGTTCCAGAAGCTACAGTGGTTGGCACTTACAGAGTATACTACAAGGTAGAAGGTGACGATAATCATAATGATTCAGATGTTGATTATGTAGATGTCACAATTGCTAAGAAGGCTCTTACCATAACAGCTGATAGTGATACTAAGGCTTACGATGGTACAGAACTTACTAAGAATAGCTACACAGCTACAGATCTTGTAACAGGAGATGCTTTTGAATCAGTGACCGTTACAGGTACACAGACAGACGCGGGCAGCAGCGCTAACGTGGCATCAGCAGCAGTTATTAAGAAGGGTGATGTGGATGTAACAGCTAACTACGAGATAACTTACACTGACGGATCACTTACAGTAACTAAGGCAACTACGAATACAGTCACTGTAGATATCGAAGGCTGGACATATGGCGATACAGCTAAGAACCCAAGTTCAACAGCTACATTCGGAACAGCTTCTTACACATACAGTGATGCAGTAGATGGAACTTATGTAGAGGTAGTTCCAAGTACAGCAGGTACATGGTATGTGAAGGCAACAGTAGAAGAGACTGATAACTATGTAGGAGGAAGTGCAACACAGGAATTTACAATCGCTAAGAAGGCACTTAC
>ODAI014051671.1_pt1 | contig 72918 bp, 63 predicted proteins | sample 1539321 | NCBI WGS metagenome assembly ODAI01 (sample SAMN02144231, study PRJEB22623) | gut metagenome | biome: sheep rumen | host: Ovis aries | place: New Zealand
AAAATATCCTCCTCGGCGGCTTCAGAGTATTGGATTCTATATCTCTTTATCTCATCCACGGGCGAATCTCTCCCTCATTTTAGCATCAAGCTGTTCCTGAGAGATCACGCGGCCAGCCGCGACATCTGCCATGCTCTTATGGAGCCGGGCGTCAATCTCAGCTTGTGTCAGTTCATCCCAGGATTTCAGAGAGGGAGTAAAGGGCATGCCGCCCTCACGGATGCTCTGCTGCGCGAAGATGCGGACCGCTTCCGCGAAGCTGGTGCCGAGACTCTTGTAGAGGGCCTCGACCTCGGTTTTCAGCGAAGAGTCCATCCGTACCTGAAGTGTGGATTCCATTGCCATATTATCGCCTCCTTGTAATGCGATTGTACTACAAAGCATCCGCGCTGTCAATGGTAAAACAAAAAAACGCTCATTTGATAATTGGTCGGACACCCGACTAAGTTTCAAATGAAAACTCAAATCGGAGGTGACGCATCTGTATTTATACCCTAAAAACCTGGCGGAGAAAGCAAGCATGTGGCTGTGGGAGCTGAAGGATCTGGCGGTCATTGGCATCAGCGTACTGCTGTCCATCGTGATCCTGACGCAGACGAAGCTGATGCTGCCGCTGGTGGCGTCGGCGCTGTACGCCTTTCTCAGTATGCGCTTCGACGGCACCAGTATTCTGGACTTCATCAAGTACGCCGCCATATACTTTTTCCTCAAGCCGCAATTGTACGAATGGAGGCCGCGCGATGAAGAAACAGAATAAAAACGGTACCCGATCCCTCATGGGGATCGACGAACTGACCGGCCATTCCATCGAAACCCCGATGGGAGAGCTGGTCTTTTACATTATCCAGCCCACGAACATCGGCGTACTGCCCGAGAGCAGCATCACCGCCCGCGTCCGTGGGCTGCAGGGCTTACTCAGCGGGCAGACGGATTGGGAACTGATGGCGCTGAACTCCCGGGAGTCCTTTGAGGCCAACAAGAGCTTTTACAGGCAGAGAAGAGAAAAGGAGCCGCTCCCCGCCGTCCGCCGTCTGCTGGAGCTCGACAGTCAGCATCTGGACGACATCCAGGTAAGGCTTGCCTCCGGACGCGAATTCTATCTCGTCCTGCGCCTGCGCGGGCAAAAGGAGTCAGACACTCTGCCTTATCTCTCCCGGATCGAGCAGATCATCAAGAACAACGGCTTCACCACCCGCATGGCGGGCAAGCAGGAAATTCAGCAGATGCTGGCCGTGTACTTCGAGCAGAACATGATAGCGGACGGCTATGAGGATTACGACGGACAGCGCTGGGAGGAGGTGAAACCCAACGGCAAAACACGCAAAGAAAGCAAAGAAAAAAGGAACCCACGCGGCAAAACCGGAGGTCCGCAAAGACTTCCTTGACATGATCGCGCCATCGGTCATCAAGTTCAACACCGATCACTTCATCTGCGGCAATACCTATCGCTGCGTGTGGGCGCTACGGGAATACCCCAGCCGCACCGACGAGCAGGCGATCCTGCGGCATCTGGGCGAGAAGGACGGGATCTCCCTGCGGATCTACGCACGCCGGGCTTCCCCTATGGAGGAGAAAAAGATCCTGACCAACGCCTCCAACAAGAACAAGATGAACCTCGGCACCTCCCACGACATGCAGGAGGTAGTCGCGGCTCAGAGCAATCTCAGCGACATGGCGGAGATCATCAAGCTGATGCAGGACAGCCACGAATCCCTCCTGCACTGCGCGGTGTACATCGAACTCTCCGCACCGGACTACGACAGCCTGAAGCTGCTGCAGATCGACGTGCAGACGGAGCTGATCCGAAGCAAGCTCAATGTGGACCGGCTTCTGATGCGCCAGCAGCAGGGCTTCCGTTGTGTCAGCCCCGCAGGTTATAACGCCTTCGGCACGCAGTTCGAGCGCGTCCTGCCCGCAAGCTCAGTGGCGAACCTCTACCCCTTCAACTACTCCGGCAAGACCGATCCCAGGGGCTTCTACATCGGCAAGGACAAGTACGGCACCAATGTCCTTGTGGACTTCGACCAGCGCGACGATGACAAGACCTCGGCCAACATCCTGATCCTGGGGAACTCCGGACAGGGCAAGTCCTATCTGATGAAGCTCCTGATCCTGAATTTGCTGGAGGCGGGCAAATCCGTGATCTCACTGGACGGCGAGCATGAGCAGCAGGAGCTGTGCGAGGCGGTGGGCGGCTACTTCGTCGACCTGATGGAAGGTCAGTACATGATCAATGTGCTGGAGCCGAAGTGCTGGCGCAGCACCGACGATGACGACACCGAGGTAGGAGAGCCGGATACCTTCCGCAAGCACTCCATACTGGCCCAGCACATCTCCTTCCTCAAGGACTTCTTCCGCAGCTACAAAAACTTCTCCGACGCGCACATTGACACCATAGAGATTCTGCTGGCGCGGCTATATGTGGAATGGGGCATCTCGGAGGACACGGACTTCAAGGGCATGCGCTCCGATCAGTTTCCCATCCTCTCGGATCTCTACACCCTGATCCTGCGGGAGTTTGAGCAGTACGATCAGTACGGTGGCAGCCAGCTCTACACGAAGCAGCTCCTGCAGGAGGTGCTCTTGGGACTCCACTCCATCTGCATCGGCACGGACTCCCAGATGTTCAACGGCCACACCAACATCTCCTCCAGCCGCTTCCTCGTCTTCGGCGTGAAGGGCATCCTCACGGCGGCAAAGAACGTCAAGGCCGCGGTGCTGTTCAACATTCTCTCGTTCATGTCAGATAAGCTTCTGACCGAAGGCAACACCGTCGCCGCGCTGGACGAGCTGTATCAGTGGCTGGACAACCGCACGACCATCGAGTACATCCGCAACTGCCTCAAGCGCGTCCGCAAGAAGGAGTCGGCCATGATGATGGCCTCGCAGAACATCGAGGACTTTGACCAGCCCAATGTGCGGGAGATGACCCGACCACTGTTCGCCATCCCGCCCCACCAGTTTCTGTTCTTCCCCGGCTCCATCTCCAAAGCTGGGTATATGGACATGCTGCAGCTGGAGGATGCGGAGTATGAGCTGATCCACGCGGCACAGCGAGGGATCTGCCTGTATAAATGCGGCAACGAGCGCTATCTCCTGGAGGTGCACGCCCCGCCGTACAAGGAAGCGCTCTTCGGGAAGGCGGGAGGCCGATGAAAGCCAGGCTAATCAAGCTGGCGCTCTCCGTCCTAACCAGCGAAAAGGGGCGCAGGACGGTGGGCTGGATCCTGGTGGCGGCGTTCTCGCCGCTGATTCTGATCATCGCCTTTCTCTGCGCCCTCGGCTCCGGCGAGGCCGCACATAACAACAACATGGTGGAAGCTTGTTTCTACGGTACGAAGATCTCAGACAAAGCGCCGCAGGAGCTGAAAGCCCATGTGCGGGAGATGCGCTCTGCCTTCTCCCTTCTGGATTCCGCCGTCTCCGCGGCAAACGCGGAGATGGAGGACGGAAACAGCCTTGATCCTATCCGGGTCAAGGCTGTTTTCCTTGCCCTCTGCTATGGCGAGTCCGCGCTCACGGCGCGGGCCGCCAACCGCTTTGTGGACTGCTTCTATACGACGGAGGAGGCCACGCGCACCGTGGAGGTGGAGGGCGAGGACGGCGAGATCACAGAGGAAGAAGAAGCCTACATCCGCGCCGTGCCGCTCCCGCTCCGCGTCGCCTACGGAAACGTGTCCGCTCTCCTCGGCAGAGAGATCACCGAAGAGGACTACGACAACATCTCGCACATCTACCTAATGATCGCAGGCGACATGGGCGATTGGGAGTACGACGGCGACTACAGCTACCTCGGCGGGGACTATGACACTGCGTGGGATCTCCCGCCCGTGGCCGCCGATCCGAACAAAACGGCATCCGGGCTGGTTGCCTATGTGACCAACGCCTACGAGTCCGGCTGGGGCTATGTCTGGGGAACCTTCGGCAACGTGCTGACGCAGAGCGCGTTCCAGTCTAAGCTGGAGCAGTACCCGGAGGGCGTCGGCAACTACGCGGACTTCATCCAAGAGCATTGGGTCGGGCGGCGAACCGCCGACTGCGTGGGGCTCATCAAGAGCTACGGCTGGTATGATCCCGACACCGAGAGCATCGTCTACGGCTCCCACGGCATGCCGGACATTGGCGCAAACCAGATGTACTACTCAGCCTCCGAGTCCGGCCCCATCAGCACCATCCCGGAGATTCCCGGCCTCGCCGTCTGGCACGACGGGCACATCGGGGTCTACATCGGCCACGGCGAAGTGATTGAGGCCATGGGCACCCGCTACGGCGTGGTCAAGACGCAGCTCGCCGGGCGCGGATGGACCCACTGGCTGAAGATCGCCTACATCAACTATGACTGAGGAGAACATATGAAATGGAAAAAACCGAGATCAAGATCAGCATCGACAATGAACGCCTGGAAGCGCTCACCTACTTCCTGCAGAAAAAAGAAACTTCCTCACTGCAGAAGGAACTTGGGAAAATCCTGGAAGAGCTGTACGAAAAGACAGTCCCGCCGGATGTGAGAGATTACATCGACGGGAGGCAGAAGAGGGCGGCCCCTCCCAAGCCCAAGGTCAAGCCGCCGACTAAGAACAATGCCGAGCGATCTGACAAGGAATACTGAGGGGGGTGATACCAATCGCAACAACAAAAAGCGCAGTTTCCTTTTTGAAAAGCGTAACCGCCCGCAGGCTGCTCCCCAGCGACGTAGTGTTCTCCCACATCTCCTTCGTGGGAGAGCATCAGATCGCCTTTCGTATGGAGCCAATCAAGCAGGCCGGAGATATCTTCGGCATCCTGCCTGTCGCCAGCGAGAAAGTGACTGTCACAGCCTTCTACGATCTGGTCAGGCACTGCACACACTGCACGCTGGAGCTGATCGTGACCGTGGAGCAACGGGAGTACCGCTATGAGTACGTGCTGACGCGCGATGAGCGACGGATGCTCTGCGAGAAGATGGAGAGCTTCTTCCGTCAGCGCGTCGGCACCGACCTGCAGAGCTTCAGCTTCGAGCGGCTCACCGTACCCGTGGCGCCGGGGTGAGCGCGAGGAGGCACAGGGCCGAGGAAGAGGGGCGAGGCAGGAGAAAGAGGCGGGGTCGCGCCGCGCCCCTCCTCGCTCACTTCTGCCCGCAGTGCGGGCAGTTTTCGGCTCTTCGGGAGGGGGTTCCTTTACCCATGAAAAAGGAGGCGAGGGGGTCGCGATAACGAAAAAAGCCCAAAAAATCAAGAAAAAAAGCGGGGTTCCTGCGGCAGTTTGGAGGTGTTTTGCCGATGGTTGAGGGAAAAATCAAATTCCCGCTCTGGATCGCGCCGGAGACGAAAGAAATCGTAGCCGAGAACTTTCAGAAAGATAACTGTAAAAGTATGAGTGAGTTTATAGAGAAGGCCATTCTTTTCTATAACGGCTATCTCCATGCCAGGCACGCGGAATACTACCTGCCACGCGTTCTCGGTTCCGTCCTGCAAGGCACGATGGGACTGTTCGCTGATCGGATCGGCAAGCTGCTGTTCAAGCAGGCGGTGGAGTGCAATATAACGAACCACATCATCGCTGCCGACACGGATATGGATCTGGATACCTATGAGCGGCTGCGAGGCCGCAGTCTGCGTGAGGTCAAGCAGACAAAGGGCGAGATCAGCTTCGAGGATGATCTGATCTTCCAGAAGTCGCTATGAAGCTCATTCAAAAGTGCAGCTATATCAAGGCTGGCGGTGGCGTTGCGTATATGAAATACATTGCTACACGGGAAGGCGTGGAGATTATCGATAATGATGCGCTGGCAACGAAAAAACAGCAGGCACTGATCGCAGATGTCCTCCACGACTTCCCGGATTCCGAAGAACTCTTTGAGTACGAGGATTATACCAGCAAACCAACAGCCGGAAACGCCTCGGCGTTCATATCCGCTGCGCTCGACCGCAACGCGCACACGAGCCATGACGGAGATATGTACATGAAGTACATCGCTACCCGTCCCCGCGCGGAAAAGCACGGTGACCACGGTCTCTTCGGTCAGGCACTCCATGTGGATCTGGATGCGGCGTTGCGGGAGCTGGAAGCGCACGAGGGCAATACATGGACGGTCATCTATTCTCTCCGCAGGGAGGACGCCTCCCGCCTCAGCTATGACAGCGCCGAGGCGTGGCAAAGGCTTCTGCTCACAAAGCAGGTTGAGATCGCCGAAGCCATGAAGATCGCGCCGGAACATCTGCGTTGGTACGCAGCCTTTCATGACGAGGGTCATCACCCACATGTCCATATGATGCTCTGGAGCGACAAGCCAGGGCAGGGTTATCTGAGTGAGACTGGCATCAAGGCCATGCGCTCCGCTCTGACCAACGAGATCTTCAAGAATGAGATGTACCAGCTCTATGTAAAGAAGGATCTGTCATATAAGGAACTGACGACTCAGGCTCAAGAAACCATGCGCGGTCTGGCTGAAAAAATGCAAGGGCAGATCTGTGACAGTCTCGTGATCGAACAGAAGATGCAGGAGTTGGTGTTTGCTCTCGGCTCAGTCAAAGGCAAGAAGCAGTACGGGTATCTGCCGAAGGACATCAAGGAGATCGTGGACAGCATTGTGGACGAGCTGGCGAAGCAGCCGGAGGTCGCCGCCTGCTACAATGCATGGAACAAGCTGAGGGATGAGCTGGAAGCATACTATAAGGACAAGCCCCGTGAGCATCTCCCGCTCTCCCAGCAAAAGGAGTTTCGTGCGATCAAGAACATGGTGATCCGAGAGGCCGAAAACATCCGCCTCGGCTCCGTGAGCTTTGAGGATGACGAGGCGGTCGACGCTGAGGAGCTTCCGAATTTGGAGAAGGCAGCCGAACACGGCGACGGACGCGCCATGTACCGTCTCGCCAGGCTTTGTATGGCGGGAGAAGGCGTGCAGAGAGATATAAACACCGGCGTTGCCTGGCTCAGGCAAGCGGCAGAGCAAGGGAATCCCTATGCACAGTTCACTCTGGGAAAGCTGTATCTCCAAGGTTGGGAGATCCCGCAAGATAAAGAAAAAGCCCTGCGCTGGCTGGAAAGCTCCGCCGCGCAGGGCAATGTCTATGCGCAATATTTGATTGACCGAATGGACGAGCAGCGCGATCCCTCAATCATGATGGCTGCCACGCGGCTGTTGCACCATGCCTCCCGCGTCTTTCGAGAACAGGTGGCGACTACTAATCCAAAAGGAATCTGCACAGACTCCCGCCGACGCAAAAAGCTCTTGCAAAAGCGCCTCGCTATGGGTCACAAGATCGACGATCACGAGGAGCCAACGCAAGGACAACAGCACATGGAATAGTACACCACCAATCAGTCCTCAAGACCGGCGAAGAATTCATCGTAGGTGCAGCCGTATATCTTCTTCAGTTCAATGAGGACGCTAGCGCGGATGTTTAACTCGCCCACTTCGTACTTCTCATAGGTCGAGCGACCGATATCGCAGCCCCGGCGCTGCAATTCTGCGCAGAGCTTTTCCTGCGAGAACCCGTTTTTCAAACGCAGTCGTCTCAGGTTCCCACCCATATTTCTATCCCGTCTGATCTTCTGTTCCATAGCGTTACCCCATCAAGTGTTGACCAGTATTGGTTGCAACAATTGATAGTTTATGCTATAATTCAGCAAATAATTGACCGCGATATTGGTCAAAAGAATAATGTTGAGATAGGGGATAACGAGGTAAGAGTGAAAAGCTGTATGATTGTTAACTTTGGAATCTCGACAATGCTTCTTGCCGTTGATAATGCAAGAACTGTGACAATCAAAACCGGTCAGGGCAGTATTGCTTTTCCTTATAATGAGGAACTACCGAGTTGCGCTAGCATTTCTTTTTACTCAGAAAGGATGAGCTAATATGCGTATATTATTTGGAGGCCTGGGTCAAAAATGGGAAAAAAGAACCGCTTATCGGAAGGCAAAAAAAGAGTGGAATAATCAGTTTCCCCTACTTTCCTGTCATCCTTCTTTCGCTTCCATGGAGGAGATTGTTCAATTAGAGCATCTTCTTAGAGAGCAAAAAAAACTAAGATTAGAATAAAAGAATCAAACCGTATCGGAGATGTGAACCGATACGGTTTGAAACTTTTTTGTTAATCAGCCCAGACAATCCGTCCGGCTTTGCGTTCCTTAGCCTCCGGCTCTGCGCCGTCTATGAACCCAACCACACAATGGCCGATCCCTTCCCAGTCTCCCTCAATACCGAGCTCTCGAAGAATCGCCTTGCCTTCCTCAGACTCGAATTCTTCCTTTGCCCGATTGATCCAGCAACTGCCCAGGCCCAGCGCGTGGGCGGCCAGCATCATGTTTCCCATGGTTAAGCTGCCGTCGTACACATGGTTGGGGCTGGCCTTGTCCGCCAGCACAAGCAGAACAACCGGCGCGCCGTAAAAGGGATCAAAGCCTTCCTTCCAGCCGCCGATCTTGCGGTTCATCTCCATAAGCCGATCCCGCAGTTTTTTGTCAGTGATGGCAACGATCATGGAGGACTGCATTCCATGGCCGCTGGCGGCGTAGAGACCGGCCTCAATGATTTTTTCTAAATCTTCCCGCTCCGGCATATCCGGCGCATACTTCCGGATACTGCGACGGGATTTCATTGCGTCAAGTATGGGATTCATGATTCCACGCTCCTTATGTTTTGCTGGCAGACAGTATACCCGCAAAAGTGTTTTCTTTCAAGTGTATGGAGGTGTTTTTATCTCAAACTATATTCCCTTTACCCAAGAGCAGAAACAGCAGGCCGCAGCGACCGACCTTACAGTCTTTCTCCAAAGCAGAGGCGAAAAGCTGATCCGCTCCGGCAGAGAGAAACGCCTGGCCAGCAACCACAGCGTTACCATACGCGGCGGCGAGTGGTATGACCACGCCGAACAGCGCGGCGGCAACGCCATCAGCTTTTTGCAGAACTACTATAACATGAGCTTTCCGGAAGCGGTGCAGACGCTCCTCGGCGGGGACTTCCGTCCGACAGAGTCGCTTCAGAAAGAAGCGAAGCCCTTCGCATTACCCGAAGCAAATTCGGATATGCGGAGGGTTTTCGCATACCTCAGCAAGACGCGTGGGATCGACAGCAAGGTGATTTCCGCCTTCGCCCATGAGAAGCTGCTCTATGAAGATGCCAAATACCATAATGCGGTGTTCGTCGGCATTGATGAGAGCGGCGTCGCCCGTCACGCACATGTTCGCAGCACCAACAGCCAGGGAAAAACCTTCCGCATCAACATCGAGGGCAGCGATCCGCAGTACAGCTTCCACCATATAGGAACCAACGGGAGCCTGCTTGTCTTTGAGGCTCCCATTGACCTTCTGTCGCATATCTCGCTGTATCCGCAGAGCTGGCAGGAGAACAGCTATGTTGCCTGCTGCGGTACCTCCATTCAGCCGGTGCTGAAAACGCTGGAGCAGATGCCGCAGGCGGACACCGTATTGCTTTGCCTGGACAACGACGAGGCCGGGCAAAAAGCAAATCGACGCATGGCCGGGCAGCTTGAAGCGGAAGGGCTGACGGTCATGACGCAAATACCGAAGATGAAGGATTGGAACGATGATTTACTTACAAGCCAACAGCACGCCGTTCAGTTTTCCAGACTTTGAAGCCATGCAGGAAACCTTGGCCGGTCTCGGCAGCATCTGGATTCTGATCGGCGTAGGATTGATGGCGCTGCTGCTGATCGGCGGGATCACACTCGCCGGAGGCAACTACAAGCTCAGCAGCATCAAATCTGTGACGGTAGGCGACGGCCAGCACGGTACCGCCCGCTGGGCGACAACGGCGGAGATGAAGAAAGCCCTCGCCTATGTACCCTTCGCGTTGAAGGACTGGAGAAAGGGAGAGAAGCGCCCGGAAAAGCAGGGGCTCATTCTCGGCTGCGTCGGAGGCGCAAAAAAGCTGAAAGCCCTTGTGGACAGCGACGATATCCACTGCCTGATGATCGGAGCCTCCGGCGTCGGCAAAACGGCCTTTTTCCTCTATCCGAATCTCGAATACGCCTGCGCCAGCGACATGAGCTTCCTCGCGCTGGACACCAAGGGCGATCTCGCCCGCAACTACGGTACCATCGCGCAGAAGTACTACGGCTACCAGATCGCGGTGATCGACCTGCGCAATCCAACCCGCTCGGACGGAAACAATCTTCTGACGCTGATCAACCGCTATATGGACAGGGCCAGGGCTGACGAAAACGATATGGTCTCCCGTGCCAAAGCGGAGAAATACGCCAAGATCCTCGCCAAGACCATCGTCAATCCCGGCGACGATACGGACTACGGTCAAAATGCTTTCTTCTATGATGCAGCCGAAGGGCTGCTGACGGCTGTGTTTCTTGTCATGGCGGAGTTCCTGCCGCCCACCGACGGTTACGGGGAGCGACGGCACATCCCTTCCGTGTTCAAGCTGGTGCAGGAGCTGCTGGAACCGTCACGGCTGCCCGGAAAGAGCAACTTTCAGATCCTGATGGACATGCTTCCCTCTGATCACAAGGCACGCTGGTTTGCGGGAGCCGCGCTGAACGCGGCGGATCAGGCCATGGCTTCGGTCATGTCCACCGTGCTCTCGCGGCTCAACGCTTTCCTGGATTCCGAGCTGGAGCATGTGCTGTGCTTTGACAGCGCCATCGATGCCGAGACCTTTGCATCCCAGAAGTGTGCCATCTTTCTGATCCTCCCGGAGGAGGATACGACCAAGAACTTCATGGCAGGACTGATGATCCAGAACCTGTCCCGTGAGCTGTTCGCCGTGGCCGACGAGAACGGCGGGAAGCTGAAAAACCGTGTGGTGCTCTTCTGCGATGAGCTGGGCACGATGCCCGCCTTTGATATCCTCCCGCTCTTCTCCGCAGGCCGATCCCGCAAGCTGACACTGGTGCCGATCATTCAGAGCCTTGCCCAGCTTGAGAAGAACTACGGCAAAGAGGGCTGTGAGATCATTCAGGACAACTGCCAGGACACGATCTTCGGAGGCTTTGCCCCGAACAGTCAGACCGCCGAGGTGTTGTCAAGAGCTCTGGGGAACCGCACCGTTCTGACCGGAACGGTACACAAGAGCAAGGAACCCAGCCAGGATCTGCAAATGACAGAGCGTCCGCTTCTGTCCGCCGACGAGCTGAAGTCCATCCCCAAAGGGCATTTTGTCGTGATGAAAACCGGCATGCACCCGATGCGTACACGCCTGCGGCTGTTTCTGGAATGGGGCATCTCCTTCGAAGAGCCATTCACAGTACCCAGGCGGGAGCGCGCAACGATCCGCTATGCGGGGCGGGAGGAGCTGGTCGCTGCGATCCAGGTGAAATACCCGCCCAGGGTTAAGAGCGGCGCAAAAAAGAGTGACGAGGCCGGAACTGCTGCGGATACGCCCGCTTCGCACGTCAAGACATAGGAGGTGGTCGGATCAGCTATTTTGACACCATCTACGCCGACAACAGCCTGCCGCACCGGGCGAAAACCGTCTACATATACCTCAAGAGCATGTCCGCCTCCAAGGGCGAATGCTGGCCGGGCATCAGGACTATCGCAGTTGATCTTGGGCTCTCCAAAAGCACGGTCAAGCGGGCCATTGCCGATCTGGAACGGCACGGGTACATCGAGAAGGAATCCCGCCACCGCGACAACGGCAGCTTCACATCCAACCTATACCGCATGAAATGAGAACAGGCGCAGCTCTCCACCAAGGGAGAGCTACGCCAAATTTCTGCATCGAGGATAGGTTCATGAGGAACCATCTTGAGGGTAGAAAACTAACAGTACGAATGGACAGAGGGATCAATGCAATCAAGTTAGGTTTAAGCTGTCATCTACCTCAAATTATACAAATGCCGTGACAAAAATGAGAAGAAAGCAAGGAGGGGCCTTGACAGCAGAGTGACAGGAAAATATAATATTATTATAATTTATTTATATAATATATATAAATAAATTATGAATGCTCATTCTTCATGCAAGGGATATGTATCACTAAAAGAAGGAGAGAAAAGTACATGAAGTCAAAATGGAAACGCTGGATTGCAATCTGTTGCTATACTAAAAGTAGACAAAAACGATAGAATAATTCACTCTCGACTGGTATCATAAAAGTGAGAAAAGAGCTCAAAGGAGACCTCTGAAAGAAGGAGGAAAAGAAATGAGCAGGAAACGATTGAACCCGTTCGAGAAGGAATTTCTGATCCGGCAGTTCCGGGAAAACTCGAGCCTCAAGCTAAGAGAATTCTGTGAGGCGAACAGAGTCACTCCCCAAACATTTCGGAAATGGATGGATCAGTATGACGCAGCCGGAATCGAGGGTCTGTCCAGAGGAAGCAGGTATCCGGATCTGCTCCCGGGGAGCCTGGACCCAACCGTAGAGAACTACAAGAAGGAAATCCTGCGGCTCACCATCGAGAACGAAAGGCTTAAAAAAAACTATGCAGTCCGGACGACGCCAGATGGTCGGATCCAAGTTCAACATTTAGAAGCGATGAGTTCGACATCGTCCGACGACTCTCCCGAAGATACCCCGTAAAGGATCTATGCGAGCTGATGGGCGTCAGCCGATCGGGATACTACAAGCATCTGCATCTTGAGAAAGCAGGAAAGCTGCGTTCGGAAAAGCTGCGCTATGCCGTTGTCCTGGTATCTGAAACACATCGGCGTCATCCTTCTCACGGATACCGCTGGGTGGCTGCCTATATCCGCAGAAACACGGATTACAGCTTCTCGGACGGGCAGATCTACAAAGCCTTTCGCTATCTGGGGATCACATCTGAAACGAGGCATAAAAAGCGCTGCAAGCCGCGGAAAATTAAGGATAAATACCCAAATCTCATCTTTTCCACGTGGGAGAAGGTGGACCGTCCGCGACAGGTCATCGTGTCGGATATGACCGCATTCCACGCGGGAGACCGCTACTACGAACTGACCATGTATTTTGACGTCTTTACGAAACAAATCCTCAGCTGGCGGCTGGCAGATCGCCGTGGCGACAGGGAACCTTACCTTTTCGGGCTTCAGGACGTGCTTGATCTTCTGGAGTATGAAGGAACCACTCAGGAGCCGGTATATCTTCACACGGATCAAGGCTCGGTTTATTCCTCCATGGCCTACAACGTCCTTGTTCAGAACACCAACATCATCCGCTCCATGTCCCGCGCCGGCAGGCCGACGGATAATCCGGTCAACGAATCCCTCAATGGTTGGATTAAGGAAGAACTGTTTTCCGACTTCCATCTGGATGAGTTAACGGAACGCTATTTTGTCTCCTGTGCCATTGAAGAATACATCGACTATTACAACGAGCAGCGCCCAAGCTATGCGCTTGGTTACGACACGCCAAACGACTTTTACCGACGCTTCACAAACGGCGAGATCTCCCCGAAAAACACCTTTGAAAGCCGCTTTGATGACTACCCTGAAACCATACGCTGATTTGAGTGTCTACCTACTGGAAGCATTTCTTTCTTCACTTTTATTGTATCTGTCTACTTTCGTGAATTGTCCTTTCTGTCTTATGATTTTTTGTGTCCACTTTTCTTGACTGCTGCAATCGTGTTGGTATTTGTTTCTGTGGTACAGTTAATGCCGATGAGCGCCTTTGCGACGGACGATGATGAAATCCCGGTGATCGGCGAGTGGGAAGACGGCGAACTTGAAGAGGAGATTCCGGTCGTTGAAACCCGGGATGAGGATGAAATCAGAATTGTTGATGAGACCGATGGCGAAACAGAGGCAAAGGACATCACTGTTTCGTTCGAAGCTTCTGAGCGACGCGAAGCGAACGAAAAGCATTTCCGCCTGAGCGACGGGAACTTCGCAGCTGCCAGTTACAATCAACCTGTGCATTATCTGGATCATGCCGGGAACTGGCAGGAGATAGACAACAAGCTCGTGGAGCAAGAGGGAAGCTATCTGGCTGCAGCAGGCGCGATGGAGAAAGAATTCTCCCGTGTTCCGGGAGAAGACTATCTGTTTCGTATGAGCTTTGAGAACTATGGACTGCAGTTTACGGCAATAGAGCCCTTAGGAGAAGTCGATAAGAGCGAAGATGGGGCCGCAATGACCGTAGAACCCGTAGAACCCGAAGAACCCGCAGAATCCGAAGAACCCACAGAATCTGCAGAACCAACGGTATCTGAAGAGCTCGCAGCCACCGAGGAAGTCGCGGCGCCTGAAGAGCTGCCAGCGGAAGATGAGGCAGAGATTCTTGAAGAGGCACTTACAGAGACCGCGGATTCCGATGAGCCTGCGGCGCTTGAAGAACAGACAGCAGAGATTGCGGATGAAATCTCTGTATTGGGCACGATGCCGGAGAATGAAACCCCTGTTTCGCCGGAAGCTGACGGAGAGCAGGATATTATTATCGTGGAGATAAACGAGGAGGAACCTGAGGAAACGGAAGCTCCGATCGAGAGCGATACACCGGTGAAAGCTGAACCGATCAAGCCTGCGTCTGATGAGGAATTGACGGACGCGGGCTATCAGCGCATTAACTGTGAGGGTATGTCGCTGAATATTGAAAATTCAGAGGGCGATATGGATGTGTCCGGCTTGACGCTTGAGCAGGCTGCAGACTTGAGCCGTCTTTGCTCCACGCTCTGTTATACCGAGATCCTCCCGGGTGTGAGCTACCTCTACCGGAACATTGGATACAATGTCAAGGAGAGTATCTTGATCGAAGAGCCGCGCGATCAGTATAGATTCAGCTTCGCGGTACAAACGCAAGGGCTGACGGTTCAGACGATGGAAGATGGAAGCCTGATCTTTTTTGACGACAGCGGCAAGGGGGTTTTCACAATTCCTGCACCGTATCTGGTAGATGCGGCTGACGAATACTCCGACAAAGCCTGGTATGAAATCAGCAAGTTTGAGGGCGGAATCATCCTCACCGTGGAGGCAGACAGCGACTGGATCAACGATCCGGCTCGCGTTTTTCCCGTGACCCTCGATCCCACCTCAGCGCTCTCCTTCTACCTGCCGACCGACGGCATGACGGCAAACTTCGTTTCCTCCGACAGCAACACGGCGGGGACGCATCAGCAGCTCTATGTCGGCTATGTGTCCAACAGCTCGGGCGGCGGGACGGAACAGCAGGTGTTTGCCGGGTTTGACCAGATTCCTACGATTCCTACGAACTGCATCGTGACCCGTGCGAGACTGGAAATCATACAGTCGGCCTGGTCGTCCGGAAACAGTGCACTGAGGAATTTCGGCGTCTACGAGGTCACCTCAGCGCTTCCGGCCAACACCACCTATAAAACCTGGATCAACGGGAGAACCTGGAGCACGAGACCAAGCGTATCAGGTATCGTGCTGGATTACTTCTCGGCAAACCAGGATACAATCGGGACACATTTCTATTTGGATATAACACGCGTCGCCAAAAAGTGGTACAGCAACACCGGAACACGCGCCATCTGCATCAAGCGCATGAGTTTGACGGAGGGCGGTGCGAACGCATACGGCAGAGCGGTATTTCCGGGGTACGGCTGGAATCTGAACAGTGAGTTGACGCCATACCTGTATGTGGATTACCACGATGACGTTGGCCTTGAGAACTATTACAGCTATCAGGCGCACAGCATTGACCGGGCCGGAACAGGGTACATCGGCGACTTTACCCAGGCGCTGACTCTGGTAAAGAGCGATTTGAGCGCTGCCAGCACGGTTATGCCCGTTTCGGTCAGCCATATCTACAATTCGGCCAATGCCAACAACAATGTCAACGCATATGCGCCATCCTCCTGCTACGGGAATATGAATGCGGGTTTGGGCTGGAAGCTGAGCTTCCAGCAGTCGGTTCAGCCGGCGCAGGGCACCACTTATCTGCGCTATATGGACGCGGATGGAACGATCCACTATTTCAAACGCTCAGACTACGACAACACGAAGTATCTGGACGAGGATGGACTGAATCTTGTTCTGTGGAAAGAGAGCACTGCAAACTGTTACACGCTGGTCGATCTCAAGGGGAACCGGATGCGCTTCGACAACAGCTATCTGAGTTATATCGAGGATGCCAACGGAAACCGAATCACCTATGTCCGGAACGGCTCAAATCAGGTAACCTCGATCACGCGGAAGAACAACGGGCTCAGCGCCGAGACAATTGCCACGCTGAGCTACAGCAGCAATTATCTGAGCAGCATTACCGACAGCGCGGGGAATGTGACATCCTTCACCTACTCCAGCAACAGGCTGACAACGATTACGCAGCCGGACGGGAAGACGGTGAGCTATACCTATGACAGCAGCGGACGGCTGCTGACGGCGAAGGACAACGAGTCCTCATACTCATTGACCTACACCTACAACAGTCAGGGCCGCATCAGCGGCTACACCGAAAAGGCAGGCAGCACCGCTGGGGCCTCGGTCTCTGTCAGCGACGGCGAGGGGCTTACGCTTTACCGCTACTGTGGGGCAGACCGCGTGCTGAACAACAGCGATGACCTGATTACCGGTTATGTTTTCGACTATTTCGGTCACACGATAACGAGCTACACGACGGACAGCAACGGTACAACGATCTACAACGCGGAGGGCGGGCACTATACTGACAAAAACGGAACCTCGGGCTTGAACAACCGGCTGCAGCTGGAAACAAGCGTCGGCATGCGCCCGGTTGGGAGCCCCAGCGGCTATGAATTCACACATAAAAACCTTCTTACGTCCACTCAGCAAGGGACGCTGACCGGCACATACTCCGGCTCGCCCAATACAAACAGCGGGCAAAGCGTATCTTTATCAACTTCATCCGGCATCTCGTCTGACGCGCATAACACCTATATTTTCTCCGGCTGGGCAAAGGCGGACAGCGTCTCGCTGCGCAGCAGCACGACGCGGCGCTTTGAGCTGTATGCGAAGATCACCTACACGGACGCCACGACCGACGAGCAGACAGAGCCCTTCTGCGCGGACAGCTCACAGTGGCAGTACGCGGTGCTGCCGGTCGTGCCGAAATATCCGACAAAAACCGTTCAAAGCATCACGGTCGGCTTCCGCTTCAACAACAACGCCAACAGCGCGCAGTTCAAGCTCCCCTGCGTGACGATGGAGACGGCTTCCAAATACGAATGGGACAGCAACGGGAATCTGACCTCCGTTGTGTCTCCGTCGCAGGCTACGCCGAGCTACAGCTACACCGGCGCGGATCTGATCTCGCAGGTGTCGATGGGCAACGGCACCTTCAGCTACACCTACGACAGCCACCACAACGTGACCGGCGTGACGAACGCGGGACTTTCCATGTCGCTGGCCTATGACGCGGCGGGCAACGCGACCTCGAGCACGCTGACAGGCGGCAGCCTTCATATGGGCAGCACGGCGACCTACACGAATTACGGCAACCTCCTCGCCTCGCAGACGGACACACGCGGCAAAACGACGAGCTACACCTACGGCAACGCCATCAGCAAGCAGCTCGGCCAGCCGACGGCGGTGACCGATCCGAAGAGCGTGACCGTGAACACGAGCTACAACACGCAGAATGGCCGTGTGACCGGCAGCTCGATGACGGGCGTCTCCCTTGCCTACACTTACGGCAGCGGACGCCTGACGGCCATGACCCGCACCGCAAACAGCCTGGGCCAGACCTACAACATGGGCTACAACGGCTTCGGGCAGCTCACCTCGGTCAAGGTCGGCACAAGCAGTCTGGCAAGCTACACCTACGGCAGCAACGACGGCGTCATGACAAAGCTCACCTACGGCAACGGAAATACCGTCGGCTACGGCTACGACAACCTTGAAAGAGTCACCAACGTATATTATAATAACAGCAGCAGCCCGGCGTATACCTACACCTACTACGGCGAGGGAACGCTGAAGCAGCTGACAGACAGCGTCAACAATCGTACTTACGAATATGATTACGACAGCCTGAACCGGCTGAACAAGCTGACGGAGAAGTATAACGGCAGCGAGGTGCAATACTACACCGCGACCTACGACACGGCCAACCGCCCGGATGAGATTATCTACAGGGTCAGCCCGCAGTGGAACGGAACGTATAACTATCAGCGTCGAACAAAGTATTTATACCGTGAGAGCGACGGCGCGATGACAACCATGGTTCTTCCGGGCGGCGTACACGGCTACACCTATGATGCCTTAAAAAGAGTAACTGCGCGGAAGCTATGGCTCAACGAAAACTATATCATGACGCGCAATTACGGTTATCTGGCGGGCAGTGGGAGCAACACATCGACATTAGTCAGCAGCCTGAGCAACACAAAGAACAGCACAACCTTTAACAGCTACAACTACAGCTATGACAACGTCGGCAACATCACGGCGATTACCGGCAGCACTGCAGCAACCTACACCTACGACAGCCAGAATCAGCTGACGAAGGAAGTGCTCAACGGCACGACCTACAACTACACCTACGACGCCGCGGGGAACATCAAGACCAAGACGAAGTCCAGCGGCAGCGGGACGGACACTTTCACTTATGGCAACAGCAACTGGCGCGACCTGCTGACGGCTTACAACGGCAACAGCATTACCTACGATGCCATCGGCAACCCACTGACGTATTACAACGGCACGACTTTCACCTGGGTCAACGGCAAGCGGCTGGCTACAGCGGTGAACACGAGCACCGGGCTGAACAACAGCTATACCTATGACGCCAACGGGCTGCGGCTGACAAAGACGGTCAATGGGGTACAGCATAAGTACATCTGGCAGGGCGGCCGGTTGGTAGCGGAATACTATCCCGGTAATACCTTTGAGTATTTCTACGATGAGTCCGGCATGCCCTACGGGTGCCAGTATAACGGCACGACCTACTACTATGTGACGAACTTGCAGGGCGATATCATAAAGATTATTGATATCAACGGGAATGTCAAGGCCGAGTATGCGTATGACGCCTGGGGCAACATTCTCACAGCTACCGGTACTCTCGCCGCAGTCAACCCGATCCGCTACAGAGGTTATTACTATGATTCGGACACCGGATTCTATTATCTAAAGTCCCGTTATTACGACCCCGCGATTTGCCGGTTTATCAATGCCGACGGCTTGGCATCCACTGGACAAGGATTCATCGGATGCAATATGTTTGCGTATTGCCTGAATAATCCGGTGAATGGGTGCGACCCGAGCGGTAATTTCCCGTGGTATATGGATGAAAACGGAGAGGAACACGAAGGCGAACCAAACCATGTGATAAAGTATTCTGTTCCTGTGTATTCTCAAGGTCATTTGTCTATATGCTATGCTTTTTGTCAGGTAATGGTAGAATCATTCATTTCTGGCCGTACTCTTTCTCCAGCAGCAGCCGAGCATTCGGCGATTTCAATTGCGATGGGATATAATCATAGCTTCAATGAATTGGATTGGAACAGAGGTGGTTTACCCCTTAATACAGATTGGGACAATGCAATTTATGGCGACTTCAGTATTTCAGAGATCTATTCACTGTTAGTAAACTCTGGGTGCCCTCTTTACGCATTTTATTACGCTAATTACTACGAAGATGGAATAAAAAAGACTTCTGGACATGGTGTCGTTATAATTGGCGTTGATTGTGAGTGTGGAATAGTATATACAAACAATCCATGGGGCGTGAATGGTGAGCAGTTCTTTGATGAATTCCTAAACGGCTTCATTCATAGTGGAACTCTTCAAAAAAATTATGAGTTGAAAGTTGTTGCTCCAGTATTATGACAGCACTAAGGTTTATCGCAAAGAGGTGATGATTGAAATGAAAAGAACAGTATTGTTGCTTATGCTTATTGTTTGTTTTTATTCCTCAGGTTGTTCGTTGAACCATACGAAAAATGTTGAGACAACTAATCCCATAGCCACAGAAACAACGGGAAAAAACACGGAGGAAGATTATCCTTCGACGCAGCCCCCTGTGTCTACAGAAAAGGATCAACTGATGGAAACTGACAGGAATCCAGAGATGTCTGTCGTGGATGTGATTAACTCCTGCGGGATATCTATCGAATGGATTGAAGACGGGGTTGCATTCTTTGAAATTAATGGCGAAAAATATATTATAGATTGCCAAAAGGAATCTATACATAAAGAGGGACAGGTTTTCAACTATATTTTTCCCCCACCAGGAACAGAAAACGGTTTTGTTTTTAGTACGGCCAACGATATTTACGTTGATTATGAAACAATGAAATCGATTCTTTACGTATTGGGAATCAATATAGATCTGCGTAGAGGGACAGACTAACAATGAGAAATCGGGACAGTGTGGTGTGGGACAGGGGACACTTCTCTTTCCCAGCTTCCCGTCTTGACACAACGCTGATCATGGATCGGCACATCCCCACCCCATACAGAGGGAGACATGGTTGAGCGCTCTGTCGATTGAGTAAAGATTTTTAGTGTAAACGTGTATCTTAGATAATCCGATAGATCTCATATCAGGGGTCCATTTCAGTCTTTTTGTTAGGAAATGGTTGGAGGGGGTTGCTCTCCCTCCAACCGTTTTTTACAAGGAGGCAAGCATGTTTGCTAGCATGGGCGTTCTTTTTCTAGGATAACAGCAATCCATGGTGTTAGCTGTTCTATGTGAATATTCAAAAAAGACTTCATTATCTTGAGCGGGCACATAATGCGTTTCACGATGAAACGCATTTTTCATGTCAACTTCCAGTAGATTCTTACAACCTTTGCCGGAGTAGACTTCCTTGAGACATGCCCAACTTCAATTCTTTCAATGACGCGCTTGAGGATTACCGGCGTAAGCTCGGAGATTTCCCCAAGCTCCGTCAGAGACGACTGAATTCTGCGCCGCCGCATGCTTTTGGCAAAGGCCTTCACCTGCGACAGCACATACGGATAGAGCATACTGTGATAGATCGCATGCGTTTTCGGGCAGGCTTCCGGGTGATAGTGGTGGTGCATGCAGCGGTACAGATCCTCCTCGCGGTAGGTCAGCTTTTTGTGCGCAATGGAGAGCGGATGGCCGCAGCAGTCACAGTATAGCAGCCCGCGGAAAATGTTGTCTCGATGCATTTTGGCCGGACAGCGGTGGCTTTTTTTCACGAGCTTTGCCGCATTAAACTGTTCCGGCGATATGATTGGTTCGTGGGCGTTGGGCGTGACAAACCGTTGTTCAGGCTTTGTCGCAACACGGTGTTTTGTTTTATAGTTTACCGTTTCCGACTTCAGAGAGACCAGTTTTCCCAAATAAACCTGATCATTTACTATTTTGTTGATGTTTGCTGTGCACCAGTAATAAGGCCGCTGCCTGTCATGATAATATGAGGATTTCAGCTCTCCGCATCTCTCTTTATAATATCCGGGCGATTCGATTTTCCCTTGCTCCAGCTGCTTACATATTTCAACTTCGCCGAGGCCCTGGCAAGTGAGCTCAAAAATCAGCTGAACAACCTTTGCCGCCTCGGGATCAATGATCAGCTTATGGTCTCTTATCACATAACCGTAAGGAGCCTGACTCCCGATGTATTTCCCATCTTTGGCCTGTTGCCGTCTGGCGCTCTTGATTTTTCGGGAGATATCTTTCGCATACATGTCATTCAGAATGTTTTTAAATGGCGCGATGTCATTTTCACTGTTGCTCGAGTCAAAGTTGTCGTTCAAGGCGATGTATCGTACCCCTTGCGCAGGAAAGTAAAGTTCAGAATAATAACCTGTCATGATATAATCTCGGCCAAGCCGGGAAAGATCTTTGGTCAGGATCAGATTGATTTTTCCGCATTTGATATCGACAAGCATGCGCTGGAATCCAGGGCGTTCAAAATTGAGACCGGAATAACCGTCATCAATATATACATCGTAAATGTCATAGCCGCGCTCCTTGCAGTAAGACGACAAGATAGACCTTTGGTTAGCAATGCTGACGCTCTCGCCCTGCTGATCGTCATCTTTGGATAGGCGGCAATACAGCCCTGCGTGGTATATTTCTGCTGGTTTCATAAGCGACTCTCCTTATCGTAAGATAAGGCCAGTATACACGCGATTATCATAACAGGCACCGTTCGTTGCGTAAAAAAGCCCAACCAAAGAAACGCCTTTGGCTGGGCATTTTTCGTTTCACGGTGAAACGAATGACACTCTACTGCCTTTATTTTCGATAATAAACATCATAGTAATATTCTATGTCCCTGAATTCAACTGCGATGTGCTCGTATTCAGGTTTGATCCTGTCCTCATCGGGCAAGCGGTCAAAAAAGCGATTTGACGAGTAGCAGATGTAATGAATCGTGTGATTCTTCTCATCAGCCAAAGCATATTCACTGCTTCCCACATAATTCAAATAAACAATATAGGCTGGTTTGCTGAAGTATGTTTCCGAGTATTCAGAGGCGAGATCAGAAAGGCGGGATATTTCCTGTTTGAACACTTCTTCCGAAAAAGAACAATGAGCATAAGTTAAATACTGTGGTGTATTGGAACCGTCAAACCAATACTTGTCATAAAACACGCAGTTGTCTTCCGATAATAGGCTCTCATCGGGGAATGATGTGTTATACAAAGGCCCCATCTCATGGACAAATCGTCCATAGTCCTTAACGCTTTCTGAAGAGCGACGGCGCGCGTTGCCGGGGAAGAAGAAAAGAACGATTGCGACGATAACTGACGCCAACAATACGATTGCTAAACCAATCAGAGCATACTTAATTGCTTTGGAGTGCTTCATGTTTTAATCCTCCAAATATTCTCTTCCGGTTTTATTTTTCCAAATTGCTTTATAAATCGTCATCCTGAATGAAGCCTCGTTATTATTTACAGTTATCTTTTGCCCCTTATCAATAAGATAGTTCTTCATCCAACTCACAACACCGGCCACCAACATGGCACCAGGATTTTCAAACGACATGGTTGAGTAGTAACCATTTTCAGAACTGAGTGGATCCTCCAAGCTGAGAGCGAAGTAATATAATTCGGCGTGTGCATACAGCTCAAGTGCAATTCTTTCAGGGGTCATATCTGCATATCGACCTAAAGCACCATATTCCTTAACATACTCTTCAGCGAAACCTATACAATACGTCGGATTTAAAAACCGCTCATCATTGTCCACATTAAAGCCTATCAGTTCTCCATTTTCAGTATATGGTGTTATTATATGGTTTTCAATATACGTGCCTTCGTAATCACTGTAGTTCACCGGATTGTTCAGACAATACGCGAACATGTTGGTTCCGATGAACCCTTGACCGGTGGAGGCGAGGCCGTCGGCGTTGATGAAGCGGCAGATCGCGGGGTCGTAATAACGGGACTTCAGGTAATAGAATCCGGTATCTTGGAAACGATAGTAGCCAGAGAGTCAAAAAACAGCATATTTCCCGCAAGCCCAGCCAAAGAAACGCCTTTGACTGGGCTTTTTGACGGTCAGCTCTACATAAGATTTAAGCATCGACGAAGTACTGAATTCAACGGCTTATCTGAATAGGTCATAGACCATGCTATTGCTTCAGCAATATCGAAATACTTTGCTCTTTCTACATCGTTATCTGTTGGAAAATAAAATATAAAATAATAGAATTCTGTCCTTTTCCCGTCTTTATATCGTTCATTTTTAAGTTCTGCAAATATATCCTCCGATTCTGAGCCATCATCAAATGTTGTCTTGAGCTTGGCAGAATAGCCGTTGTTCCAGAATAGACTTGTATAAGAAGTACGAAAATCGCGAGTAGCTGTGCTTTCTACTATGCTGGTTTTCTGACGATATTCTTTACATAAAACACCCAAAGGGTCTCCGAACTGATCTGTACCACGAATTCCGATCGCAACTTCATCTCCGAATTCATCAAGAAGCCTAATCCGACTTCCAAATTCAACAGACCATTCTTCCGGTATTTTTACTTGGACTATGTCATCAAGAGAGATTTCTTTCCAGCCTGCATAACGCTCATTTACGATAGGATTGTCAAGCCGCTTTGTCTTGTAGCTTGCTTCCGCATACTGGTACAGAAAGAGCAAATAGAATACAAAAAGCAGAGCGGCGATCAAGAAAACACAGCTAACCATTTTTAGTGTTATATGAACCGGACTCTTTTTTGTTTGATTCACTTGTTATCAACTCCTTGTTCAAACATTTAATCCGGTAGCTTTGAGATGATCGTTTCAAGAAGGATTCCCGGTAACAAATAAAGGTATTCAAAGCCCATGGCGTTGTGATCTTCGTTTGAAGTACCAGATAAAGTGCTTCCAACGTCAGTTGAAATAAAGTCATCCGTTAATTTGTTCATTAGTGGAATTGAAAATGCAAGATAATGTAAATAGATTTCGCGACTTATACCCTTAACCGTTCTGCCTTGTAGTTTTGAAGAATTGATATGATAGATTTCTTCAGCAAGTGCATTACAAACGCAATTAATTGCAAGGGCGTTTTGCTCTACTGCAGCATTAGGAATTGAAACAAAACCCGCACTATCAATAGAAAATCTGATTTCTACATTTATCTCTTCAGAATAAGATCCTGTTGTTAAACCACTATCATCGAAATAGTCATGAGTATATTTTATTGTAGTAACATACAACTCTTTGTTATTTTCACCCTTCCCCAAATACTCTGTGTTTTGTGCAGTTACACAGTAAGTATCAATTTGACCATCAGAATCAATCCGGCAGATTGGATTGTTTCTGCAATACGAAAACATGTTGCATCCGAGGAACCCTTGACCGGTGGAGGCAAGCCCGTCGGCATTGATAAACCGGCAGATTGCGGGATCGTAATAACGGGACTTCAGGTAATAGAATCCGGTTTCGGCGTCATAGTAGTAGCCACGGTAGCGCAGGGGATTGATGTTAGCCATTGTGCCGGAGGATGACAGAAGGTTGCCAAACGCGTCGTATGTATAGCTCGCTTTGCTTGTCCCATTGGCATTGACAATCATCACAATGTCACCCTGAAGATTGGTGACATAATAGTAGACGGTGCCGTTGTAGCTGAACGCATAGGGGCTGCCGCTCTCGTCATAGAAGAACTCCAGCGTGTTGTTTCCGTACTGTTCCGCAATCAGCTTTCCACCCAGCCAGGTGTATTTGTGCTGAACAGCGCTGCTGCCGCTGCCCACCGTTTTCGTCAGGCGCAGTCCGTCCGCGTCATAAGTAAATGCCAGAGCCGCATGGTCGCTCGTCGCGCTGATGCTTGCCAGCCTGCGGCCATTGACCCATGTCATAGTTGCTCCGTCGTACCACTGCGTCGGATTACCGATGGTGTCGTAGGTGATCGTGTTGCCGTTGTAGGCTGTCAAAAGGTCAGGCCATTCGCTGTTGCCGTAAGTAAATGTGTCGGTTACAGTTTCATATTGAATTCCATCGATTGGTCCGGGTCCACCATTTGTTCCATCTCCACCGCCTTCGGCATTTGGTATGTCTGGAGTCGGCGTGGGCATTGTCGTTGGTATGGAAATAAAGCCCGTAGGATAAGTATCAACTCTTTCAGACAAATTTCCGGCTTTGTCAAAGAGATACGAGACGGTGTGATTATGATTGCCGAGGGGATATTGTTCTTCAACTAACTGATTTTGATCATTATAAGTATAATGAATTGTTTCAGATAACCATGTATTGGATGGATAAGAAACTGCAGTAATATTTCCAACATTATCATAAGAATATGTCAATTCGGAAAGCGTCGTATTGCCGTGTTTGCTGACAAGCTTACGTACCAGATTGCTTGTATTGCTACCCGAGCCGGGCAAATAGGTATAATCTCGCCGGATGACCTCGTTGCTGCCGCTGCTTACCACACGACGTGTCAGACGCCGAAGGCCATCATAGGTATAGGCCATGCTTGCGCTCGGGCCGGTCATCGCGGTCAGAGAGCCATTGTCTGGACTGTAGCTGTAAGTGTAGGTGCGGGCGCTGCCAACAGTTCCGTTCCACGAAGGGCTGACATTGTATGTGGAAGAAGTTACTCGGTTTGCCCCGTCATGGTCCATGCTGTAGGTCTGTACATTGCTGCCATTGTACTTTTCCGTCAGCGCCTTCAGCCGGTTCAGGCTGTCGTATTCATATTCATACGTCCTGTTGTTGGCGCTGTCCGTCAGCCGCTGCAGTGTCCCTTCACCGTAGTAGGTGTAGGTATACGCCGGGCTGCTGCTGTTATTATAATATACATGGGTGACTCTTTCAAGGTCGTCGTAGCCGTAGACGACAGTATTCCCGTTGCCGTAGGTGAGTGCTGTCAAAACTCCGTTACTAGGTGCGTAGGAATAGCTCGCCAGATTTCGCGTCCCGACCTTGACCGTGGTGAGCTGCCCAAAGCCATTGTAGGCCATGTTGTAGGTTTGGTTGATCAGATAATTCGTGCGGGTCATGGCCGTCAGACGCCCGCTGCCGTAGGTATAGGCAAGGGAAGCGCCGGTCATCGAGCTGCCGGTCACGCGTCCGTTCTGCGTGTTGTAGCTCGTGTTCACGGTCACGCTCTTCGGATCGGTCACCGCCGTCGGCTGGCCGAGCTGCTTGCTGATGGCGTTGCCATAGGTGTAGCTCGTCGTCTTGCCGCGCGTGTCCGTCTGCGAGGCGAGGAGATTTCCGTTATTCGTGTAGGTCGCCGTGCTGCCCATCGTCAGCCCGCCGCCGGTAGTTGTAGTAGACACAGTGTTTCCGGCATTGTCATACGAGAACGCTGTCAGAATCCCGTCGTTTTCTGCACTTAAAACATTGTGGGAGTTATCATAAGTGTAATTGAAAACACCGTTACCCTTTGTGATCTGCTGGATCAGATCAACTCCGTTATCCGGATCATAAGTATAGTTCTGAGAAGCATTCCCGGGGGAAACGACAGATTCGAGATCTCCATCTGCAGTCCAAGTATAGGCCGCAACAGATTCTTTCGTCAGGCATCCGAGCTTGAACTGGGCGGAATTAGCGTTGTGATCATAATGGAAACCTACTGTCAGGCTGGCAACTGTTTTATTCGGATAGCACGGCACGATCGGAAGCACGGCATATTGCCATTCTGTGCTGTCCGTGCAGAAGGAGACCGACTGCGTTTCCGAGCTGTTGTCGGTATAGTTGATCGTGGCTCTTAATTCAAAGCTACGGCCTGAGTCCTCCTTCATGGGCACAGATGCTGCCTTAGCCCAGCCGGAGAACATATAGGTCTGTGCTGCCGACGTACTGGGCTTCCTTAGGTCTGAGGCGTCTGCAAACAGGGTTTCCGTAATACATTGATTTTGCGTTGTACTGCCTGCCAGAGAAAATCCATTTTCATTCGTCAGATCCGGGGAAGTGAGCATATTATCATGATAAGTGTCATAATTTCCGGTGTTTCCAACCGGGCGGATGCCGACGCTGCTTCCAATCTCCAGCCGGTTGTTGTCACCGTATGTGCCTTCATTATTTTTGTACTTTCCGCCAAAAGCACTGTATGTGACAGTACCGGTGCTGTCTGTTGTAGAACCTGTAATTGTTCGCCCAAAATAGTCGAATACGTAGCTTGTAATCAGGTCGTCACTGCTGCCGAGCGTGCGGTCTGCCCCGCAGTAGCGATAGGTGCGCACCCCAACTGAGCCGGACACATCGACCGATGCCCCAACGGTGCTTCCGGCCTTCTCGGTGTAGCCGCTGATGCGGCCCTGGCCGTTGTAGGTGTAGGTCATGGAGTATGAGGACTCGTTGTCCTTTGCTGTCAGCATCCGTCTGTTGCTGTTATTTTCATTGCTGTCGTAGGTATAGCTTGCAGTTGTCCCGTCTGGATGTGTGATCGTCGTTAGCGTTCCGTTGGAATAGGTGAAGGAAGTCACGTTTCCCGCGCTGTCTGTAATACTGCTCAGATAATTGCCGCTGTAGCTCAGTGTGGCAATAGTCTCAGCGCTGCTTCCATTCAAAGTGCGTGTCACGGAGGTCACTCGGTTGGAGCCGTCGCGATTATAGGTGATTCGGTTACCGTTTGCGTCCTGAGAATAGCTGAGCAGACCGCCCAAGAAGTACTGGATGTTGTCATAACGGTCGGTCATCGTATAGTTTGTGCCATCCGCTGTGATCGTCAGATTCAGGCCGTCCTCGTCCTTATAGGTGTTGGTTGCGGTTCTATAGAAATAATGGATCGTGCCGTCGGCGTCCATGTACTCCAGATAGCTCTCGTTATCAACCGCCACGCTCTGCTGAATGTTCAACTTCCAACCCTGACCGACGTTCATATTTGAGTAGCCGGAAGCGCCGGGCGCGGCGCTTCCAATCTGACCACTGCAATAGGCTGAGTTATAGACATGACTGACCGTCACCGGGCAGACGGTGCTTGCAGAGGTAGCGTCTGTCTTAACAAGCGTAAGCTGCCCGGTGTAGTCTCCGATGTAACCTGTACCCGCCCGGTCAATGCTGTGGCTCTGATAGCTGTAGTAGTCCTCAAGGCCAACTGTATTGCGATAATAGACCGAAAGGGCAGGCCCAATATGCGCCGAAGGTTCATAGCCTTGAATTGCAAGCCAAGCATCGGATGTGGTATCCGGGCGCTTTATGCAGAACACATGAGGCACAGAAGAATCGCAGTACCAGCTCTTTACAGCGCGGGTAACGTCACACTCGAAGGTCGTGCCATTCGTTGATTGGCTGGCCGTAATATAGTCCAGAACCTCATTGGAAATATTGGACCCGGTCGTATGAGACCACACGAGATGGTTGTCGATCCAATCGGCATAATCATTACAGCCAGAAGGCAAAGACATATTAACTTGATGGATGCAATAATCCGTCGGATTTCCGCTATATCCAATGGGTGGCTGGTCCAGAAAGAGGAGTGAGCCGACAACCATGCAGTTTGCCGGAAGGTTTGGAAGTTGGTCGAAACCCAGCATTGCGCGATATTCCAAAAATCTCTTATAATCTGTATTGTAACCATACCCGCAATAAAGAACCCGGTTAATCCCTTCAGGCGAGCTTAGGTTTGATTTGGCATAGTTGGAGGACAGACCGCTGTTGTGATCGTATGCTGCCACAGTCACCGCAGGGTCGATGTTGACGGGATAGGCACGGCCTTCCTCGTTCAGCCAGGCATCGTCCGCACGAATGGTCAGCAGATACTCACCCTCACCCAGCTCCTCCAACTCATAAGAAACTTCTTCACTGAAAGCTCCTTCTGCGTCCATCATATATCCGGCGGGAATGCGCATCACGCACTCACCCTCCTGTTCACAGAGCGCGATGTTGCCGTCCTCATCACAGTACGCCATCAATTCTCCGCAATCCAGTATGAACGGGAAAGCCGCCTCTCCCATCGGTTCGCGCAAGACAATGTTTTCCTTGAGCCCACTCGGGTGCACCCAGTATTCCAGATCCACACCGGGGAGAACCTCGTCATATCGAAGCCCTGCGGTCAGATTTTGCGGAGTAACAGCCGCCCCAAAGCTCTCGCTGTCGTAAGAGGGCTCCGACTCCAGCAGCGCAGCAGGCCGTTCTTCTATATCCCAAGCCGGAGTGAAGCTCATCGTATACTTTTCGTCAGAAATGCGAACCAGCCCATTGGCGTTGGCAAGCTCCGCAAGGCGAACATCGAACAAACCCGCCCGGTTCCTGTACTCGTTGCCGAGAGGCTCTTCGCCGCTGCGATCTTCTGCACTTTCCTTTTCCGGAACAAGTGTTTCTTCCTCTGTAGCATTTGCCTGATCATCCACGACTGGATCTGTGTCTACTATAATTATCTCTCCGTCGTCATAAGCAGACGCTTCATCGACAGGAGCTTCGTCGTTGCCCTCAACAGCAACAACCGGTTCAGGCTCTGTCCGCTCCTTGCCCCTTTCAACGAGCTCCAGGGAGTTATCTATATTCTGAAATACTCCGGTGCTATCCAAATAATGAACCGGCTGCTCATAGAGAATGGCTACGTCTGTTCCGTCGCTGAGGTGGAAGTGTTTGACTCCTTGCTCGCGCAGATTCTGGTTTTCCCAAAGTACATCTTCGGCGCGATAGGTTTTCTTTCCATTACTGCTTAGTTCTTCTCCTTCATAATCAGCAAGCTTGATTTCATCCTCGTCCCCAGTCTCAATGATCGGAATATCATCATCACCGTTTTCCTCTTCCCAGTCTCCAACAATAAGGATTTCATCGCCGTCCGTTGCAAACGCGCTCATCGGTACCATCTGCACCGCCAGTACGATTGCAAGCAATACAGAAATCCATGTCTTCCAACTTGTCTCCATGCATATGCCCTCCTTCTTGTTTTCTCTGTTCTAATGTATGGGGCGATATAATTATAAAAATATAATATATCAATATTTATTATAGAATATTTATTTTCTCTGTCAAGTTTTTTCCTTTCAGATTTTTGACAATAGAGAAAGCAAAAGAATTGCGCCTGGTTCGGAGAAATCGAACCAGGCGCTCTGAATGAACAATCTTTTGTTGAAAAATATATAGAAAGCTCTTTGCGTTCATCGCTCTTTTGCACCAGATGGAGGAAGATTTCAGAAAGATCGTTTACTCATCTTCTCTGAAATACGCTGCATAGCCAACGTAGCACTCGTACTCCGGCATCACGAGCACCCCGTCATGGGCGCCACGCTTTTGAACCAGCAGACATTTCCAAACTTCGCCTATAGAACAGAGCTCTGCGTAGTCCTCAATAAATTGCCGATCAGCGACCATGTCCGTCACGAAGTTTTCATAGTCCATGGCACCAAGGCGAATTTTCTTTACCACCTCAAAAGGCCGCTCCATCTCCACGGGGTGCGGTCTCCTCAAATCCGCAAGGATTCTGGGCTTTCTCACAAAATGTGCATACCCTGTTTGCATCATAGTCCCTCTTTTCTAAGATTCATTTTTTTCTTGACTTTTCTGCCTAAAAGGATATAATTAAAAAACAAAGATAAGAATATTATATATTGATTAAAAAGTTACACATTTTGCTGCATTGATGTGCTTTTACAGAATTATATTATAATATTGTAACATAAACTGTGGCTTTTCGCATAGAGCTTTATTCACAGACTGTTTATTCAAAGCTATTTTGTTTGCGTCTGGCGTGATCGAGTTTATACAATCATGCCTTTTATACGCGGTTTGACATAAAAAAGAGAATTATTTTTACGAAAGATTCAAAAAAACTATTGTTTTTATTGTTAATTTGATATATACTGTTGACAATCATAAAATGGGTTTTTGAAGATGGGCTGGGAGGAACAAATGAAACTGACAAAAAGTGAACTTGAGATTATGAATGTGCTGTGGAGGGCCGAGCGTCCGCTCTCCCGCGGGGACATTCTTGCCCTGTCCACGGAAAAAACGTGGAAGGACAACTCCATCCACATTCTGCTGAACGGTATGCTTAAGAAGCAAGCCATCAGAGAGGACGGCTTTGCCCGCAGCGGAAAGGTCTGGGGGCGCCTGTATGCACCAAATGTGTCGATTGACGAGTATTACAATGAAAACCTCTTTTCTCAAACCAGTCAAAAAGAGTTTCCACTTCTGTTTTCGGCCATGGTCAACCGGGATGACATTACGCCAGAACTGATTGATGAGCTGGAGGAAATTCTGCAAAAACGCAGGCAGGAACTGAGCTGATGACGCATGGAAATTACGGTTTATTCTGTAATCGTATCTGTTGTATTCTATAATATTTCTCTGGTTGTTGTCTCACTGCTGCGCCGGAGCGGAGTCATCCAGGCCAAATCCAGTTCCGCGCTGCTCCTGCTTTTGACTTTACTTGGGGCAATTCGTCTTTTAACTCCGATCGACTTAGACAATGCTTTTGTGATCCGCTCCTACAAAGTTCTGCCCGCAGTGAAAAATGCCTTGACCGAGCCTTTTCTTGGATCGCTCAGTCTCGGCAGACTCCTGCTGATGATCTGGGCCTGCGGAACCGTTGCTTTCGTTTTGCGTGACTTATTCCGGCATCGTCGGTTTTGCCTAGCGGAGAAATCACTGCTTCTGACCGAAAATGAGCAGATTTGCAGAATTGCCCGAGAGTTTGAGGAAAGGTTTACGCTGAGAATCTCTCCGGATATTGAGCTTCCTTATGTGACGGGCCTTTTCAAGCCGGTGATTTGTGTCCCGGATATTGAGCTGAGCGACGAGGAGTGGAGGAATATCTTTCGGCACGAAACACAGCACATCCACGCGCATGACGAGTGGAAAAAGCTGTTCTTTCGCACAATCCGGGCGCTTTTCTGGTGGAATCCGCTGCTTCGCCTTTCCGAGGATGACATTAACCTGCTGATCGAGCTGCAGTGCGACGCCCGCGTGGCCGGAAAAGGGAACCTTGACGAGCAGGAGGGCTACCTGCGCACCATGATGGAGCTGATGAAGCGCTATGTCGCCGCCAAAGCGCCTGCCATGGCCAGCCGGATGATCGGCAGGCAGGAGGAAATGAAGATCCGCTTTGAAGCGCTGCTCGCTCCGGAGACGCGGCGCGGCAAATGGATGCGTAGGATCATGCCCATCGTGATGATCGCGATCTTTTTGGCCTCATATATGGTGATTATTCAGCCAGCAGTATTTCCGAACAGAGAAGAGATTGCCGATGCTCCAGATGGGTTTTATGTAAAGGACGTCTCTGGGGATATTAAAGGGGCCGGAGACAAATTTATCCTGTATCAAGACGGGGAATATCAGCTTTACATAGACGGCGAATATATTTCTAGCGTGAATAAAGAACTATTGACAGAGCCTGGCTTTAGTACAATACCGATTTACGGAGGTAATTAACTTGAAAAGAATCATCAGCCTGATCCTTGCCCTCGCGCTTTGTCTCAGCCTGTCCATCACTGCCTTTGCTGTAAGTCCCGACACACCGGAGGAAGAAACAGGGAACGAGTTGGTCATCTCCGGCGAGCAGCTTAGGGCGGAGGAGACGGAGTGGTATTACCGCATTTATGGCGATCTATTCCAGCGACGCCTATGGTCCATTACTTACGGATATTGGAAAACCGATTGGATTACTATTGGGTATGTTAATCCTAATCCGTAACGCCACACAAACAATCGTTTAGCATCTGAAAAAAGAGCAAGAGCACGTCGAGTTAAGGCTTGACGTGCTCTTGCTTTATCTTTATAAAATAATAATATTATTAATATATATTGCATTTTATAATATATTTATGTTATACTCAACCCAGGCTGTACAGGAATGAATGATTCTGACAGAACAGGGGATGAGGCGCTTGGCAATTGATGAACAGCCTGGCTGCGCAGGGCAGCAGATAATATCCGTCGGAACAGGCCTCGCGACACTCAACCCGGAAGTCCTGCCGCTCTGGGCGCAGGATCTGAACGGAAAGCTCAGACCGGAGGAACTGATGCCCAACAGCCACCGCCGTGTCTGGTGGCGCTGCGAACGCGGCCACACCTGGCAGGCGCAGGTCGGCTCGGTCACAAGCGGAACGCGCTGCCCCTATTGCACAGGAAAAAGGCCCATTCCGGGTGAGACCGATATTACAGTGACGCACCCTGAGCTCCTGGCCGAGTGGGATTATGAGAAGAACAAATTCGGGCCGGAAGAGGTGTCCAAAGGCAGCTCTCGGGAAATCTGGTGGCGCTGTGCCCAGGGGCACAGTTACCGGCAGAGAGTTTATTCCCGTGTTTCTGGAACGGGCTGCCCCTACTGTGCAGGGAAGAGGGTTCGGCCCGGCTTTAACGATCTGATGACGACTGACCCCACGCTGTGCAAAGCATGGGACTATAAGCACAACGTGATGGAGCCGACGGAGGTCAACCGAGGCAGCCACAAGCAGGTCTGGTGGATCTGCGAGCGCGGCCACAGCTATCAGGCGGCGGTATATGCTCAAATAGCCGGAAACGGCTGCCCCTACTGCGCCGGCCGGAAGGTACTGCCCGGCTTTAATGACCTGGCAACAACACACCCAAGTCTCCTCAAGGAGTGGGATTATGAGCGAAACGGCGATCTGAGCCCGGAGGAGCTGAGCAGGGGCTCCAACCGAAAGGTCTGGTGGAAATGCGCCGAAGGTCACGAGTGGCAGGCTGCTGTTTTTAGCCGAACAAGGGAGAAGGCGACGGGCTGCCCGATATGCGCCGGAATAATCAGCCGACGGCAGCAGCATAGAATCAGCGTATATCAGAAAAGCGTGGTCGGATGGCCATAACCTGGCAGTGGCGGACGGTTTTTGACCGTCCGTCTTTTTTCGTACCCTCATAACGCCACCGTACTATGATTAAAAAATTAATAAAAAATAAATTTGCTATTGAAACTAAAATAGAACTATGTTATTATCTATTAAGCAAATATCAATCTTAAGAATCTCCATGTCTCTTTGGTATATTACCCAATCGGGTTAATATAAAATCTATATTTGAAAGGAAATGAAACCCATGAAGAAAACCACAGCAGGCTTTACTCTCGTCGAACTCATTGTAGTCATCGCCATCCTCGCGATTCTCGCGGGCATCGCGATCCCCGTCTACTCCGGCTACATTGCCAAGGCCAATGAGGCGTCTGATATGCAGATGCTTGATTCTGTTCGCACTGCAACAGTTTTTGCTGTTGTCGACAAGGATGCTGAAGCGAAGCTGACCGGTATCACCTATTCGGGTGACCCGACGAATGTGACTGTGACGGTTACAGTTCCCGATGGACACGCAGCAATTAACTCCGTTAACATCTCTGCTTATGTAGGAACTGAAAACTATCAGTTCAAGGGAACCACTAATACTTGGTACTGGTCTGCTGCTGGCTGGTCCACAACCGCTCCCTCTGAAGGCTGATAGCTTTTTTAGAGCAAGCTTCCGGTGCTCGAATGACAGTTGTACCACTCGCAGTACCGGGGCTTGCATGCCAAATCCTGATGAAAGGGAGGTAGACATGAAACCTATTTCACGCGGCTCAAAGGCGGGTTTTACGCTTGTTGAGCTTATAGTCGTCATCGCCATCCTCGCCATCCTCGCCGGCGTGGCCATTCCGGTCTACTCCGGATACATTGAAAAGGCAAATCAGGCAGCGGACGAAACGCTGCTGGCAGCAGTGAATACCGCGTTTGGCGCGGCGTGTATTGAAAATGGCGTAGATATGTCTCAACAGCCGGATTATTATGCGAGCGTCACCATCACTGATGGAAAGGTTGCAGGAGTAACCCGGTGGAACAACGCCTTTATGCGTTATTTTGGAGGCAATGAAGATGCAGCCTTTCAAGTGTACAGCGCTCTGTGGTTTAAGGGGGGCGTCTTTACCCCGGCAACAGGAAAGAGCACCATTAGTTTGGGCAATGGTACAACGCTGACAGTGGATAACGCCGCGCTGGCGAACCTGATCGCGGGTAATCTGATTGACAATGATCCTGAAAATCGTGAGGCAAGCGTCAACAAGCTGACCAACAGCATGGATACGTTGATTACAAAAGCATTGGCAGCAGATAGCCAGGACTGGCTTTTTAATGATGAGGGCTTCAATCAGTTCCTTTCCGGCCTTGGACTTACTGGAACGCTGACCAAAGAACAGCGCGCTAATGCTTTGGTTTTGTACGCTGCCTCCAAGTCTGACGCCATAAATACAACGGATATTGTAAATGCTATGGCGACCGGGGCAAGCCTGGGGTTGGATGATTTTATGCAATCAGCTAATGATAACGGTGCTCTGATTGCCAAAGCATCCACGGCCTACGCTATGATGTATGCCTATGCAAATTCGGGAGCGGAAATTACAACAATAGACAATGGAACAACAGTGAAGGCGCGGAACCTTAAGCAGCTAGGGTTGGCCCCCACTCAGGATCAAATCGACAATTGGATTGCTGAGGAAATTGCAAGTGGAAAGTATAAATCAGGAAGCTACGCGGTAATGAACTATTCTGGTGGAAGTTTCTCTGGCGTTACAGTTTATCAGCCCTCAACACAAAGCGCTTCAGAATGGTTTGCTCAGCAAACAGATGGTTTGAATGGTATTTCCGATGTAGATAACATGTACAAATCGATCAGAGATAATGCGGGATTTCAGCAGTATGTCGCTGCCTATGGCAATGCAGATATGAACGCTTTTCTCGGCTCTATGCAGATGATCAACGACAATGTGCAGAGCAGTAATGTCAATGATATTCTATCAGAAGGGTGGACAAGTGGAGGCGTTGCTAACTGGTTGCTTCAGATGCTTAGCAGTAATTCTTGATTATGTGAATGATACACTATTATTTATCATTAAAAAATAGGAGGTTAATGAGAATGAAAAAGACCATCGTCGTTTTTACACTCATCATTGCACTTTTTGTTTCAATAGGGTCATTCCCTGTTTCGGCCGAAAACCAAAGCAGTAGTTTTTATAATCCAGATGCAGAACAGTACTATGATACTCTTACAGAGGCATTTGCCGATGCCTATCCGGGGGAATCTGTATATTTAGTTAACGATTATGAATTGACATCTTCTGAAGAAATACCTCTGGGAAAAAGCCTCGTAATTCCGACAAGCGCCGCATTAAACGACACTACTACCGGCAATAATGCTTCGGGTCCTGTTGATGATTATGACCACGGATACTATAAAAAGCTCACCGTACCCTATGGCATGACCCTGACCGTGAACGGTACCCTTCTCGTGGCAGGAAACCAGCAGTCTACACAGCCCCAAAGTGGGTGCCTGAAAGGACAGTATGGACAGGTCAATCTGGAGGGCGAGATTGTGGTTAACGGGAGCCTGTATGCTCGCGGCAAGATCATCACCGGAGGATTCGGAAAAATTACAGCAAACAGCGGCTCATCTGTTTACCAACTCTTCCAGATCCTGGATTGGCGCGGCGGCACTGAAACGAGAAACTGCTATAACGCAGGGGTCTTTCCGTTTAACCGCTTTGAACTCAACAATATTCAGGTTGAGACCGATTACATGATGGGCGCTTCTCTGTACGGTCAGTATTATATCTATGCAAGCGGCACCGGTAAATTCGGGAATGTATATATTATTGGCAACAATGGCCTTTTGAACTTCGACAGTAGTTCTGTCAGTACGGACAAAATCACGTTTACGTGGGATGGTTACGAGAGTATTACTGCAACAGTCCATGGGCCTGTCAGCACCGGCGCAATTACAGTATCTTTTCAGTTCCTGTTTTGGGATATCCCTATCTCCAGCGGCAGCATGGAACTGCCCTTTGGTTATAATATGGATGTTGAGGTTGCAAACGGCGGAACTTTGACCTTGACAAACAAGATCAAGTTGCTTCCCGATTGCACGTTGACCGTGGATGACGGGGGAATATTTAATGTCACAAGCAACGGTAAGCTCTACGTCTATGATCGCACTAACTATTATGACAGCTACAATTTCCAGTCAGTTGTACTGCCGTATGCGGATGCCTGTCTCAACAATTACGGCACCATCAACAATAGCGGTGTAATTGCCAGCAGCGACAGCGGACTGTCTAATATTCCTTGTACCAGCTATAACGATACCATAACAATTTACGAGTATGAGCAGAATGTCGGTACTCAGCCTGTGACATTCTACATTGGCGAGTAATCTGCTAAAACTGCGTAATTCTAGATATGAATACGCAAATAACTCTACCGCAACACCAGTTACCTTCTACATCGCGTAATTATATAGTGCTTAGGACAGCGTCTCAACCCGAGGCGCTGTCCTTCTTTCTACATAATAATTCGATGTTTTTCCGCCTACAGCATTACACTAACTGGCGTATAGATTATTTTTCGTGTTAATCTTCTCTTATCCTTTGAATCTGAGGAGGTTAACATGGACTATCAGTCAGAATTGCAGCAGTATCTCAGCGTATGTGCGCAACAGAAACATCTGGACGCAAAAACCGTAAAAGCCTATCGCATCGATATCCGTCAGTTCCTCGACTTCATGGCAGGCAGCCAGTCGGATTTGACGCGGGGGAGCATAGAAAAATACATAAGCATATTAAATCAGACCTATAAGCCCAGAAGCGTCATGCGAAAAATCGCTTCCGTCAAAGGTTTTTCGTCTTTTCTGGCGGAAAGATATCCGCAATGTGAAAATCCGTTTCTCGGCATGAGAATAAAAATAACCCAAAGGAAAACTCTGCCCAGGATCATCCCGCTTCGAGTCATCAATGCAATTCTGCAAAAGGCCCATGAGCAGGATCAGTACGCCAAAACAAATTGCCAGTGTATAAACGCAGCGAGAGAGGCTGCAATCTTGGAATTGCTGTTTGCAACGGGACTCCGTGTGTCTGAACTCTGCGGAATTGAGAATAAAGATATGAACCTCCGGGAGGGCTATGTGCTTGTCCATGGTAAGGGGAATAAAGAGCGAGTGATAGATATCGAGAATCCGGATGTAATACAATCATTGGAGAAATACAGAGACGCCGAAAAGGCAGGATCCCCGTTCTTCTTCCAAAACCGATCTCATCGCAAACTTTCAGACCAGTCCGTACGTAGAATCGTAAATAAATATGCTGAGCTTGTCTTGTCAGAACAGCACATTACGCCGCACATGTTCCGGCATTCTTTTGCCACTTATCTGCTAGACGAAGGGTGGATATCCGTTATATTCAACAGCTTTTGGGGCACAGCTCTATCTCAACTACGCAGATCTATACATATGTGTCAAGCGCAAAGTTGCGTGATATCCTTGCCAAAAAACACCCGAGAAATCATATGCAGATTGAATAACAGAGGAGTGCAGTCAATACGACTGCACTCCTCTGTTATTCAACAGCTGGATAATCTATTTATATTAGATATAGTAGATATAAGCAAAACCTCTTTATTAATAAGAAAAAGAATAATAAAAAAACGATATATTGTTGAAAGCAAACGAATTTAGTGGTAGAATAATAATTGAGAACTGAATTATATGTGCAGGATAATCACTAATTATCTACTGTTACGGGTGGCACTATGAAAATAATTGTGATTGAAGGTCTGTCATTGGTCGGGAAAACTACGCTCTGCAAGGCCTTATGTAGTCATTACACGGCAATGGGGATGAAATGTAAATGCTGTCATCATGGTCATCTGACGAATGATGACACGGTTGAGCGGCTTTATGGACAGGCGATAGCTTCCTATAATTCGTGGAGCGTGTTGGGTGCGGTGAGACAAAGCATTTTGAGTATTCAAAAAGACTTTGAGGCTTATCAAGCTACCAAACATCTCTTTTCAGATATTGATATTGCCTTTTTAGATCGCCATTATATGAGTCAGTATGTCGTCGCCCGATATTTTGGAGTAGATACACAATTTGATTTCAGCAAACCGGAGAACTATTTTGAATTTCTTATTACTTCAAGCTACACAGAGCGTTTACAAAGGTCCGCTCAAAGAGGCGACAATCATAGTAAATTGACTGATTATACCTTAGAGTCGCTTCAAATACACAAGGTATTTGAGGAACTTTATAAAGAATATGTCCGTGTCAACGAGGTATCATCTGATTTCGTTTTTTGTAACGAACATTTTGATATAATTGAAAAAGTAATTGCTAGAATCAACGGTTTAATATTTTAGAGGCAATAATTATGTTCTTCTTGTGCTTTTCAGGGCGTGACCGAATGACAATCGTTCGAGCAATTTTGTATCACTTAGAGAAATTCGGCTTAGATGTATGGTATGACAACCATGAGTATATTTTGGGGGATAATAAAAAAGGCAACTATACAAGCGCAATTCAGCAGAGCCGCTATGCTATCGTTATTTTTTCAAAAGCATTTCCAGCCAGCCTAGGGGCAGTTGAAGAACTCGAAGTAATCGAGGAGCGATATAATGCTGGCTTGCTTCATGTATTCCCTATATTTTATGAATTTTCGGCGAGTACTGTTCCAAGAGAATTTAAGTGGCTTAGTGATATGATTTATAACGAGCTTGACGAGTCCACAGGTACTTTATTGACTTGCAGTCAAATCGTATGTAAGTATTTTATAGATCTTATTGAACAATGCAAGTTCAAGTCTTTGGAGGATATGATAGAGCAAAGAGCCAGTCTACCCTTTTTTGTGATAAAGATGGTGGAAAACTATTATGATATCATTCCAGCCAATATCAACAGTAGACTAACAATTTTATATAGTATTTTCCTTTTTCTCGAAACTGAGATACATTTACCTAAGCATCTTACAAAAACTGTCCATTACCTGTTCCAGAATACAAAACTGGCATTGGAATATGACTTCAAAGAAATCACACTTATGGAGCAGGCGGTGTGCCTTGCGGCAGCGCAGTATGTTATGAACAGTCAAGAATGATTTGATAGATACATTTTACAAGTTTTTCAATAGTTGTCGATTTCATCGGTTCTCCAAGTACATCAATATATTTCTCCAAGTATGGATATAGGGAAATATGAGTCCGCACATCATTCCATATCTCCCTTGCAGTAAATTCAGTACATCCTACAGGGATAATTATCTTTCCCAACTTTTTTGCAATATCATACTCTTTGATCATTCCAGTGGATTTTACATATTTCCCATCCCTTGGGCTCTGTCCAAACATGAAAATTGCATATTGGCAACTATTGATAAGCATACTGCGATGACGTTCCTTTTCTTCTGCTGTCATAGTCTGCAGAAACGGACGCATTATAAGAAATCTGTCAATTTCCATATTATGTGCTAGCATATATTGAATGCTTGACCCAGAAAGATAGTTACCAAAATTTCTCCCATATCCTGTGTAAATACAATATTGGTTTCTAAGTAATGTTGATGTCAGTTCCTTGCAAACTTTTTCTGCAAACACATCCTCATCAGGTGCCAGGCGCTCAAATACGCCTGAAAAAAAGACGTTCTTTTTGTTTATAGCCTCTCGTAGCTCTCGAAGGATTTCCGGCAACTGGTCATAATCGTCAATTAGCAGAACCCTAACATGGTATCGGCTCTCTAAGTCCTTTACAAAGTGCAAAAAGTCCGTATCTTTTTTGTTATTTAATATGGCAAAATGATAGTTAGCTGATTTTCCCAAGCAGCGGTTCACCGAAGCAAGACATGAGAGAACGATTTCATCAGCAAAACTGTATCCTAAAAAGAGAAATGAGTTTATAACAAGCTCTCGCTTAAAGAACGTCAACATCATCTCATGATTCTGAGGATAATCCTCGATATCTTTTTGCGTAATAACGATTCGATCCAGATTGGATATATCGCCATTCATTTTATAGATGTTTATGCGGTTTGGGCCAGAAATGTTAGGCAGATCCTTTTCGTCGTAAATGCTGTTTGTTAGAACTCTTTTACGCGCAAGATTTTTTTCAATAATCTGGTCATAATTTGTTGTCCAGATGGACTTGAAATTAAGATCTAGGAGCTTATCAATAAGGGGGCTCTCATCATCCAAACGATTGATAGAATCATTGATTACTCTTTTAAGGGCGCTCTCACCATATTCATTGGCATAATACTGGGCAACGAGAAACAGATCCATTCCACTGTTTATTTCAATGCCTAACTGATTCGCACACGGCTCAAGAAGAGTAGCCCAAGATGGGAGTCCGGCAGATGCAGAAACCCCTGCGCCCAAAAACAGCGAGACATTCCCCCTTCCCGCTTGCTCAACATAATAATCAATGAATTTCTCCTTAGTAATGCTCATATCAATACCCTTTAAATATATATAAGATAATTAGTGATTATCCGTTATACAAGCAAAGGCGATACCAAGCTTTTTTATTGGCACCACCTTCGATGAACTATTAAATTGGAAATGCTATAGTCTGAATCCAAATACAAAGGAGATAACAAAAATGGACAATAGTTTGGCTATTAGTCATGTTAGTGAATATATGGAAATAATCAATTCCTTGACACAACATGAAGAACAGATTGCAAAAGAGCAAGAATCTCGGCTTCAATTCATGAGTGAGAAAGAAATCTCTCAAAATACCGCAGACTATTACAATGCAATTATATCTATTAGAAATAAGGAGAAAGAGCAAAGAATCAAAGTTGATTTATCTGAAGTTCCACGTTCTCGAAAAGAGCAGCATCATTATAGGTTCTTTTATCGAGGACATTATAAAGCATCATATACACTCTGCCCGAGTGTTTTTCGTGATAATTACTGGGACTACGAAGACTATTTTTATCATAGAATTATGGTCGAGCGGGCAGAAGCATTTCGAAATACATCTCATTTGGACAAACTGGTTACTATGCAGCATTACTCTTGCCCGACAAGGCTCTTAGATGTAACATCAAATCCACTTGTTGCATTGTACTTTGCTTGTATGAATTATGGGTGTGAGAAGTGTAATAGTTCAAGTGAAGGAGCAGTACTGGTGTTTCCAGTTCCTGTTCAAGAAATCTCATATGCTGACAGCGATCGTGCGCTAATGCTTTCGTGCTTGCCTCGGTTTACAGGAGAGGAAAAGGAACTTCTTTTACAACGAGCATACGATAACCTCGCTGATAGGAACTTTCCCCAAGTGAAAGGCGGTTCCCGATACCGAGATAGTATAGTAGAGCGGTTTTATCATGAAATAACGACAGAGATTTCTTCTTTTAAACGAGAAATAGACCCGATTGACTTGTTGCAGCCGCTATTTGTTCAACCGAACAAAACTAACGGGAGAATCATCAAACAAGACGGAGCATTTATTATAAATGGATTGAGTAAGGATCGCTATGAGGCGCAAGAAAAACTGGATACGATGACATACAAAAAGATATATGTGTACAATCAGCAATCTGTGTTAAGAGAGCTTGATATGTTGGGAATACATGAAGCATCTCTGTTTCCGGAAGTAGATAAAATGGCTGAGTATTTAAAGTCGTTTGTAAAGAGTCCTATCTGTGTATAAAAACATGCTGATTTGCACGTCCCAACGAAAGAACTCGTTGCTATCTTATTGTCTAATTCACTATATCTCAAAGGTTGTACTACATAATCTATTCGCAAAGTGCCAGATGCTTAAAGTGCAAAGCCTGCCAGACTTCGAATAGTATTAGTTACTTAATCTATAGCGACAGTATCCAATTGCGAGGATTTTTCGTCACAAGGAAGGAGAAAATCGCATGAATACTTTGCGCATTTCAAGATTTTGAAACGATTTTGTGGCGGAAGCGAGACGATCCGGAGCTTGTGCAAGCGGAAGGCACCGGAGTGGCAATGAATCAGCATTTTCTACTATTATTTGAACAGCTTGAAATCTTTCGGCCAGATTTGCGCAATGTGTCGTAGCATCCCTTGGCAAAACACATCCTCTGCGGTCTGCGCCTTGCCTTGCGAAAACCTGCCTCGGAATCTTCCAGAGCTATTTAATTGGTAAATAGTATCACGTCTTTGATTCCTTTCCTCCATTACTGTTTTGTAACGCACAAACAGAAGAAAGTAAAAAATTTCTTTGTGATGGGCAACCATATCTTCGCCGATGCGTAACAGCAAATCATCCCTTTATTCAGTGGTTGAAAACACACGCAGAAGAACTGAAATGTCATTTCCCCAGACAGTTTGATGAAGTATTTCAAGCCTTTCGTGTAATGGACATGAACGGGATTATTGCTGTTGTCAATGGGGTGCGAGCACAACTCGAATTCTTGCGCGGGAAACAGGCTATAGACATTAGTGTTTTCCCTGAATTGTCAGAGTCGGACTTCTGGGTTAATCCAGAATCATAAGCCCATCTCACACGGGGCTGTAGCAATACAGCCCGAAAAGGCAAGAAAGCAAGATGGCTGAAAACAGTCGCCTCGGTCCTCTTTTTGTGGTGAGATTAAGGTGTAAAAAACATAATACCACACCAGAATTATGGCACATATGAGCGGAATTTGCGATCAAAAACGAATGAAAATGTGCTTGGTCTCACATTAATCTGATGTTTTTCTTTCCCTGGACCTGAAAGATTGCGGCTTTTGTAGCGCAAATCTTATGCAAAATGTCCGAAAACTCGTTTCAAATGCGAGTCTTCGGACAATTTCCGTATATACATGCTCAGCAATATAGATGCTACTCATACGCTCATTCATTAATCAGGTATACATTCCCGTGAGCGCGAGTTATCGCCACATATAGTTTGTTTCGGGTTGAAGGGGCCAGTTCACTTAGTTTTCCCTGCTTGTGTAACTTTGCGGTGGTCTTATTCAGCATAACGCAGACGTCCTGATGATTATCCTCGCCCTTTGTATCGCCCCAATTTCTGTGACCTGGGCCGAATTTGTAGCACTCCCTGTAATGCAATTTGACGATGGAAGGATTGCTAACAATTGCCGATATTTCGATAGGATCGGAAAGGAAAACAATATTGGCATCTTCGTCCTCTCTTCTGGCAGAGGAGATAGTAATACCCAGATTTGCAGAGATGAAATCACAAATCTTTTTCCCACAGCGCCTGCTGTTCACAAGGGTGGTTGTATCGGAAACAAACCCTTTAACGGTAAAGCGCTTCTCGTAAGAGGCAAAACAATCAAAAAGTGATTGATTTACATTGCCATCCCGGCTTGTATCGAAAGTATGCTGATAGAAGTCACCGACAAACAACATGTCTGTGTTTGCGGCCATTAATGATTCAAGAAAGCTAAAATCCCGTCCTGCGATATCCTGAATTTCGTCGATTATGAATTCGTCAAAGTATTTCTCAATCCGGGCTTTAATCTCGTCAACAGTGTTAGTCTTCTCTAAAAACAGCGAAAGTCGGTTGCTGTAGAAATATCCGTTCGGCGACAAATAGTAGCGGCGATCTCTCTGTGTCGCAAATTGGTCAGGATTTTGCTCGTAGAAAACGCCTCGTGCTTTCACTCGATCGGCCAAAAAAGGTTTGTAACAGAAACGGTAGAGAAACTGAAAATACGTCATAAGCGTGACGTTTTCTGGCCAGCGTCCGCCGAATTTACCAGCTATCTTCCTCGATAGATTTTCATAATTGCTGATTGTATAGGTGACAATCAGCGATCGTTTTTCCTCTGTAAGTGAATCAACAATATATGTAGTTTTCCCGGAACCGGCAACCGCAAAGATTACTCTCTTATCCAATCAATCGCCCTCTTTATATAGTCCGGCACAGTAATCGGTTGATCCTGCGACATTAGCAAATAAGCGGCCTCTGTTTTGTTGTTCAGTAAATAATCCTGTGCCTTGGAGTCAAACAAGCTGTCACAGAGAGCTGGATTATCCTCGTAGAGAACGATTTCAAAAGTATGCCTGGTATTGTCACTGTCGTAAAAGATCTCTATATTTGCATCACCAGAATAATCAGTATATTTATCGACACAATGTTTTTGAAAATCCTTATCGTTATCAGTGATCACTGCAACCTTGCTACCGGTCAGCTTTGCGATTTCCAGATAACGCTTAAAGCTCAATCCTCGGATGTCAATAATGTGAACGCCATCATCTTCTGGGGAGTGTCCGGCAATGCTACGGTAGAATCTGTCAAATAACATATACTCCGAGGGGCCTTCGATGAGCAGAGCCTTCCCCGCAAGAGCATATTCAATAATGCTTGCCGGCGGAGTCTTCATAAAATACTTCGCGGTTTCTTCTGCCAGATCTTTCAACACGACAGGTCTGTTCTCGCCGCTCTCATGCATTATCAGAAGATTTCTCAACTCCAGGCGGGTGCTGATAAGACTGCTATGCGTCGTGATGAAAAGCTGACCGTTCTGCGTTCCTGCAACACGCTGAACGAGCTTGCGCAAATTAACCGGACTGAGGTGGTTTTCCGGTTCTTCGATCAAGATTACATCAACATTACTTCCAGCCCGCTCCAGAGCGAAATCTGTTTTGACGAACACCTGGCGGCCTGTACCTTTGCTGTCAATTCCAATGTTGTTCTCATATATCATGAGATCGCTTTCAAGTTCCATTGCGCTTCCGCATTTTAGCCCGAAAGCATAGTGCTTGTCAGCAGGAAGACGACCATTTAGGGCGCTTAGACTGTCGCGTTGAAACCCTGTTCTAAGAAGACGATACTCTCCTTTGTGTTTTGCTCGCTCTTTCTTATCAGTCTCAGTATACTGATTATACATTCGACGAACAAAATCATTTGTGGCGTATTCTGAGTTCATGCCTACGCTGTCAATGAGGACACAACGGAGTTTCTTTTTATATCCGGTATAGGCCTCATCTGCAAAAGTGGTGAAGCGCACGGAATAGTAATCAAAGGGGAAATAATCTGGGTGAGCATTGAGAACATCTGTTATTTCCGTTCGATAATCTGGGTTTGGAGCACATACAAGGCGGATTCCATCACAGGCAACTCCATCAGTGTTGTTCTTCCCGTTCATCGTATGATCGAATTGACCTGATAGATAAAGCTCAACTTTGAGTATGGGAAGATTGTCGAATGATCTCGATCCAGAGTTAAAAGCATTCACTGCCTCAACATTTACCAATCGATCAAGGCCAATCGCTTCAACCCGGCGGATATTACCACTGGCGACCAAATCAATAGCTTCGAGGACACTGCTTTTTCCGACCTCATTATCACCAACAAGAATATTGACACGCTCGTTCGGCTCAATAGTATAATCCCGGAACCGCTTAAAGTTAATTAACCGGATTTTTCTTATCGTTGTTGCCATGATGTACCTCAATTAATCTTTGGTCTAAATGCTCTTCTGTTTTAGCCCTATTTGTTCATTAAGCTGCCATAACCAAGAACAAAAAACTCGCTCTGATTTATCTGCATGAAACAATCAGATATCGCTGTTCTATTTAGCCATTTCTGCTGGCTTGTCTCGTTGGGCTATCAGTGCACAGTATTGAGCATTTGGTTTCCTGTTGCTATCTCATTCGGATCTTGTATATGTTGCTCCTACAGTTCGAGATACATTTCCTTTGAATGAAAGAAAAACTCTATCTCTTGTAAAACAAACGCTTCAAAATCTTCCGACTTCATCATCCGTTTTATTGTACACTCCCAGACAATGAGCTCCTTGATCCTTTGCTTTTTCAGCTCATTCATTACTATTTCATCTCTGGCAATATTCTGATCAAATTTTCTTTGCCAGAAATCTGTATGTGACTTGGGCGTATACGCATATTTACAATTTCTGTGCCTGTGCCAGAAGCATCCGTGAACGAAAACCGCAGTCTGATATCTGGCCAGATATGCGTCCGGATGCCCGACAATATAATCAATATTTTTTCTGTATCTGTATCCTCTGGAGTGCAGTCTCTTCCGAAGCCACTCTTCCGGTTTCGTGTCCCTGCTTTTAATCTTTGCCATATTCCGGCTACGCTCTTCAGGTGATTTTATGTCTGACATACACCCTCCCTGGCAGATCAGCGGCGATAGGTTTCGCTGAAGGCCTGACGATCTCTTACCACTGAAAGGAACTCCTCGACAGAACAAAGCCATCTCTGTTGATTTTCGGTATATGTTGCCTGAATGGGCGCAGGAACAACAAGCTGAAGCAGTCGGCTTCTCATCTCATTCGTCTGATTTTCACTGATAGCTCCTTCAAGCGTAATGAGGTGCTTTCTGGTAATCCGGTCTGCCTCCTCCAGAACCTGACGCCAGCGATCTTTGGCCGTTGTCTTGGCGCCAAGCATGGTCAGATGCTCAGCAGGATAGTTCAGATCTCGATACAGTTCAATTCCGGGGAAAATGAAATCCGGTTTTGATCTGTTCTCAGTAATTGGGGTATGAGAAAACCTGATTCGATGCGAATTGAACAGGGCCTCAAGATGATTTTCAAACGACAGTCCCGCGCGGGATTTTCTACGATTGTTTACAGAAAGAGAGAATTGAATAAAAGCATCAACATCAACAGCATTATCTGTAATAAACCCTTCGCGTAACCTTTCCTGTATCAGATAACGCTCCATGCACATGAACAATTCTTCTTCGCGCTCAAACCACCGCAACAGGGTATCGTCGGGGCGTGCAATGGGATCAACGTCTGTTACAGTTGCTCTGGCAAATTCGGAAAACTCTCTTGTTGTCGGAAAGGCTCTTCCAAATCGTTCCACGAGCATGTCTGTATAATCGACCCGTGTCTGCGGTAATTCAATACCGATCCGTTGAAGAATCATCCTGGCTGTAAATTCAACTCTGTCCGCAGGGAGGTTTGTGAGATCCGTATTGGCGGTGAATCGATTTGCAGCCTCATCCGGCCTGACATCAAACAGCCAGAAAAGCTGGTTTTCTATAATGTCGTCCTTTTTTACAACAATTACCAACGCCGTGCTGTCTGGTTTCAGACAGATAAACAGTGTGTCTCCCGCCTGAGCATGCGCTGTAACATCGTTATTGGGATAATACAAACGCCACTCTGTTCTCGTTGGATGATTATAACGGGCATCGTACCATGTGAGAGTTCCATCAGCTTCTATAATGTCATCGTCATCTGAAACGTATATGAATTTTGCAGGAAAGACTTTCTTTACTGCATCCGTTCCAAACATTCTTTTCAGTTCAGCAACCCCATTAAACTCATGCTGATTACTAACGGAAGCATCTGCTTCTACCGCAGAAAGATGTTTGGCCGCAACGGCGACAAAAAACTGATTCAAATATCCAGCATCCATTTTAACCCCTCAAATTGCAATCCTGGCTTTTGACGCCGTAATCTCTTCTTTGCTCTGTTTTTTGTCCAGAGCTTTTAGCTTTTTCGCTATGAGCATCGCGACATCACTCATAAGCGGGACAACTACAGAATTACCAAATTGTTTGTATGCCTGAGTGTCTGAGACCGGGATCTTGAAATCTTCGGGAAACCCCTGGAGTCTCGCACATTCTCTTGGAGTCAGGCGGCGGGGGTTTTTCCCTTCCTGCTTTATCAGAATTTCAGAACCGTCTTTGTAGTACCTTGCGCTTAACGTTCTGGCTACGCCATTGCTATCAGCAATTCCATATCCAAAACCATTTCCCGCTTCTTTATGCTTGGCAGCATAGTCCTGAAGATACTTCCAAAGTTTGTCGGAAAGAGTATATCGATCATCAGCATCTGTTTCCAGAATATCCCTTACAACGGGTTTGGGATCTGCCGGCGTCAGATCAAAAGAGAAATCAACATTTGATCCATACCTTTTGCGGTCAAACCCGACTATCAGGATTCTCTCTCTATGCTGCGGCACATAATTCTGGCCATCAATCACCTGATAGAAAATTTCGTAATCCAATTCATGCAGAGACTCTGTAATAACTCTAAAGGTGTTTCCTTTGTCATGGCTGCAGAGGTTTTTCACATTCTCGAGGAGAAAAGCTTTCGGCCGCTTTGCCTTCAGTATACGGCAAATGTCAAAGAAAAGCGTTCCCTGTGTCTTATCCTCAAACCCTGTAGCTCTGCCAAGGCTCTGCTTTTTGGAAACTCCGGCAATAGAGAAAGGCTGGCAGGGAAACCCCGCGACAAGTATATCGTGATCAGGAATGGCAGAGGCATCAACCTTTGTAATATCGCCATCTGGCTGCTCACCAAAATTGGCAAAATATGTTTGCTGGCTGTACTTGTTCCATTCGTTGGAATAGACGCAATGCCCCCCTGCTCTTTCAAATGCGATACGCATTCCTCCAATCCCTGCGAAAAGATCTATAAACGTGAACGCAGCATCTTCAGGAATGGTCTCTTGAGACTGTCGGCTGAGGAACTGAATAATAGCAGATGAAATAGAATCCTGTACTGATAAGTTGTTTTTCTCGTTGTAAGCTGCTAATGCCTCATAAACTGAATCATCGAGGCGCAGATGAACCTGTTTCGCCATATAATCACCTCTGGGCAAAATATCGTACCGCTTTCGACCCATTATATCAAAGAGAAATGCGGATTTCAATATCTCTGGGGAAATCTTGGTATAATAATTCTCCCAGTATTAGGATAAAACAAAAAAACAGATTGACTTTTATTGTATGACGGTAATAATGATTGTAGCTATAATATTTTGATTATTGAGGTATCCATATGAATATAGTAAATAAAGAGCCGAATATGGCCGATATGAAGAAAAGCATTGCAAAGGCCGGTGGCCTATTTTATCAGTACCGGCCGTGCAGGCGCAATTCATCAACAATTTATGATATCGAAAACATCCGTCATGGCGTCGTTTATGCGCAGACGCCATTAAACATGAATGATCCATTTGACTCAATGATTGGCTTTGATGCCGAAAAGATCTATGAAGAATGCATTACCATGATTGCAGACGCAATCAAGATAGATGAAAACATAAAACCTATTGTTTCCTCCCTGCTCCAGCATAGGGCTTTTGGGAAGGTTGCCGAACTGATTACATCAATTAAAGAATTAAAAACATATCTGTTGTCCCGGCAAAGAGCAATGCATCAATTAAGCCTCTCTTTTGAAGAATTCATCATAGGAAATGCAAAAAATTTATATTCCAAACTTCCGAAAAAACTGAAAACCGTTTTCGTATATAAGGTATTCATATCATTTGCTCTGCTTATTTCGCAACTGGGTTCGATTGAGATTTCAGAAGAAAACATCGTTGAGATGTTGAAACTGGATGATGTACTTGATGAACTCCACTCAAAAGTGGAAGAAACGCGTGACTTTGTTTATCAGCCAAGACTTAAACAATTCCTGGAAGAAATAACAATCTCCTGTTTTAGCACGAGCGGATGGGATAATCAGCTCATGTGGGCTCATTATGCGAATTCGTATTCCGGTATCTGTGTCGAATATGATTTTACAAGAATTAACGAATTTAACGGCTTTATCTTCCCTGTAGAGTATACAAAAAAACGTCCCAGCGTTTCACTGCAGGATTTGGGAATTGCCGGGTTTAGTTATGGCGATACAGAAAAACCAATCATCTCCTGTGAGATAAATATATCTAGAGTTTTTTCATATTTGCTTTCAAAAAACACATGCTGGCAATACGAGGAAGAGTGGAGAATCATAAACATTGGAACGGCGAATACTCCATTATTCATCGATCTTCCCTATGTCAGGTCTATAACCCTTGGTATTAATCTGGATAATCAATGCAGGCGTTTAATTCTTGAAGTATGTAAAGAACGAAATATAAGCTGCTATCAGTTGATCATCGACAAAGAATCATTTCAGTTGCACAGAGAAGAAATTAGCGTTGATGATTTAGTCTTTGATGCCGATGAAGAAGTCGAGTTTATAGGCCTTTTGTCTGACCAAATTAAGATCCTCTCACAGGAAATGGAGAAGAGCGCAAATATTGTATCAACTGGTCTTACCGAGGGACGATTAGAAAGTGCAACTTTCAAGAAAACGCTTGAACTGGCAACAGACACTTTATGTGATTCCTATTTTCTGAAAATCTCTTTAAACCGCATATGTCAAAACAGCGATGAAGATTTAAGTAAAATCGAATTGCCAGAAAATATTATAGAAGCTGTGTCAGGAATCAACGATATGGTTTTGCAGTTTGAGCAATCTGTTGGAGACTTGCAGCTCGCGATCCCCGGTTTTGTGAAAAAACTGCTGCTTCAGCCGCAAATGGCGGTAGGTTTAAAAAAACAACTTAACAACATACAGGAACTCATTACCAAAATAAATGAAATAACCTGGAATCCATGGCTCGTCGGTCAGAAGAATGAAGCTGAAGCCAAAGATGACGAAGAAATAATGATTATATCGAGTCAATCAGAAAAATGATTTAGATCCCCCATGTTACGGACAATCAACCTCAAAGCGAGACTGTGACTTACTTCCTATTATCCGCAGCCTTTATTACTGATGATTACAGCCGCCTCTTGCTCCATTGAGTGCGCTGAAACGGCTCATCTGTGGTGAGCCATTCGTTGAATATAAGCGCAATACATACCTTTTTCGTAAAAAACGCCCGCACAGCAGCTCCAGATTTGGAACCGCTGTGCGGACTTTTATTCCTCTCTTTTTTTACGATCACAGTCCCTGCATGTTCCGAGAGCAGCAGTTTTACCGCCATAAGATACGAATAGAAATGCGGGTTTGACCTCGCCGCACTCCCTGCAGCGAACCCATCTTTGACCATAAGAATCATAAATCGGGGTGTCAACCTGTGAAAAGCGGTCGGCAACCTGTAAAAAACCGGCTTTCAACGTTGGATTGTGTTTCCAGTCGTCATCGCCTGCAGTCACACCCCTGTGTGTATGCGAGCCTTCATATATAGACAAATCGTTTTCCTGCTTACCATGCTCCTGTTGCTCTGATCGCGATCTGGCAAGAGCCTCTGCTTTCATCTTCGCCTGGTATTCATTTCTCCTTCGCTCCAGCTCCAGCTTCCTCGCCTTCGCCTCTTGCTTTTTGCGTTCCAGTTCTTCTTGCTGTGCTTTGATCCATTCACCATTTTCTGTGTTGATGGCGTCAATTGCGCTGATTGCTTTTGGACTGTATAGCCATTCCGCTTTCAGGATCTGCTGTCGGATGTTGTCAAACACCTGTGATTTCTTCAACTCACCAAACTGAATCCCAGATGCGTCTAGACGGATCGTGGCCAGCTGTTCATAAGGTTTTACAATGTAGCTCTTGCAGGCTGTGGCTGGTGGTTGGATGCATAGTGCCATCTGTCGCGATTGCAGGCTCATAAGGAGCGCTGTCGGCCGTTTTCCATAGTATTTGATCTCTGCCTTTTCGAAGCGGACTGATGCTGAACGTGATACGACCGTGTACTCGTAGTGACCTGCCGGATCAGAAAAGCGGATTCTCTCAAAGAAATCCGACTGGGAAAACATTTTGTGACTGTGAGGCCAGTACACACCCAGCTCCGGAAGCACAACAGGCTCGGACAAGATGAATTCCTGAACGATCGTGTACATTCCGCCCAGGAACGCGGCTTCCTCATCACAACCTTCCCCGCTGTGTGCAAAGTGATGGACTCGAATATCTCCAAGGCGCGCTTCAAACGGTTCTTTGCAAGCAGGGCAGACGCAATTACATTTCAGGCCACGTTCACTAATGGGAATGTCTTCGATCATGACGATGCAGCCATCCCTCATCCCAAACGGATTTTTCAGATCAGCCACAGCATTCCCTTCTTCCTGTAGAGTCTGCAATAATTATATTAAATCTGCGCCATTTTATCAAGAACCGCATATTAATGACTTCCGGTTCAGGCAGTTGGGTGATGATCCAATCTCTGCTGCCAGAAGCCGCTGTACGAGTATATTACGGCCTCTCGTCGCCAAACTAATACCGAGGTGATATCAGTATGGCAAAGAAGGGTATGAAGCGCCCGGACAGGACGCATACGCAGCCCCGTAATCAGCAGGAGCCGATTCCGGAAATACAGGGAACGGCAAAGCATACCAAAGAAAAGGCCGGGCCGGGCGTCAACGGCATCGGTGTGGCGGACCAGACGGCTTTTCACAGGGGCAGGCCCATCCCCTCGGACGTGTATCCGGTTATTGACACGGATTTAGCGCGGGACAATCTGGAAAACGACATTCCCACCGCAGACTTGTCAGAGCTATCATAACGCCGCTCCATGGGCGGCGTTTCTTTATGGGAGGAAACAATGAATTCTATTTGGAGTGAAAGCTGCAGGATCCCGGAACGCGAACCGCTGCGCGGTGATATTGAAACGGAAATCGCCGTCATCGGCGCAGGCATGGCCGGGTTGCTGACCGCCTCCTTGCTGCGAAAGGCCGGGCGTCAGGTCGTTGTGCTCGATGCCGGGCGGATCGCCGGCGGCCAGACCCGGAACACAACGGCGAAAATCACATCGCAGCACGGCATGATCTATCGCAAGCTGATGGACAGCCTGGGTCGTGAGAGCGCGAAGCAGTACGCCATGGCCAACGAAGCGGCGATCGAGGAATACCGGCGCCTGATTGAGACGGAGCGCATCGACTGCTCCTTTGAGGAGCGGAATGCCTATGTATACGGCAACAACAGCGAGCTGCTTCAGAAGGAGGCGGAGGCCGCCGCGTCGCTGGGGCTGCCCGCCTCCTTCGTGCGGGAGACGAAGCTGCCGTTTCCCACCGCCGGGGCGGTCTGCTTTGCCCGGCAGGCGCAATTCCATCCTCTGCGCTTTTTGGAGCACATCGCCCGGCCGCTGAGCGTTTACGAAAACACCCCGGTCATCGGCGTTGAGGAGGATCGGTTCGAAACGGCAGGCGGGCAGATCCGCGCGGAGCAGATCGTTTTTGCCTGCCACTATCCCTTTATCAATTTTCCGGGGCTGTATTTTGCCCGGATGCATCAGGAGCGCTCATATGTTCTGGCGCTGGAGAGCGCCGCTCAGGTGGACGGCATGTGGATCGGCGCAGAGCAGGGCTCGTATTCGTTTCGCAACTACGGAAACCTGCTCTTGCTGGGCGGCGGCGGTCACCGCTGCGGCGAGAACAGCGCCGGAGGGAAATTTGATCTGCTGCGGCAGGCAGCAAGGAAGTGGTTTCCGGACAGCCGGGAGATCGCCCACTGGTCGGCGCAGGACTGCATGACCGCCGACAGCGTACCGTATATCGGGCGCTATGCGGAAAGCCGCCCGAACTGGTACGTCGCCACAGGCTTTCAGAAATGGGGCATGACGAGCTCCATGGTCTCCGCCATGCTGCTGCGGGATATGATCTGCGGCACGAAGAATCCCTGTGCCGACGTCTTTGCGCCGGAGCGTTTCGACGCGAAAACCCTGACGGGCGTCGCTGCGGAAAGCGGACAGGCCGTCAAGGGGCTGGCAAAGGAGCTCTTTCAGATCCCGTCGGAGCAGGCGGCGGAGATCCCGAAGGGACACGGCGGCATTGTTTTTCTTCACGGCCAGAAAGTCGGCGTATATAAGGACGAGGCGGGGCGCCTCTATCCGGTAGATATTCGCTGTCCGCACCTGGGCTGTCAGCTCGAATGGAACCCGGACGAGCGCAGCTGGGACTGTCCCTGCCACGGCTCCCGCTTCGACCGCTTCGGGAAGCTGATCTCCGGCCCGGCGCAGGAGGATCTTGCCGACGGACGATAGCTTCTTTCTGTTTATTTGCGCCTTTCGGGGGAAAACTATCCCCGAGGTGATAAGGATGAGGTATGTTCCCAATGCTTCCGAGGATTTCCTGGCGGAGCTTGATCGCAACGTCCCGGCCAGGGACAGATTCTATACCCTGAGCGAGGCGGAACAGCAGCGCATCATTGTTCAGGCGCGTTCTGTGCGGGACGCAAATGAAATGCGTTCTCTTGTGAACAGCATCCGCGCCTGATCTCACCCCACAGAGCGGTCATCTGACCGCTCTGCATTTTATTAGCATTAGACGGCGACACGCGGAAAGCTCTCGCCCGTGTGCGATCCCTTCATTCCCCGCCAAACAGCGTCAGGCTATGATCCTCCTCCGGGATTACGGCGGCACGCCGCTCGTCGTGAATATTGACGAGGCTTCCGATGCCAATAGGAACTTCGGAACCGCCCTCTGGACGGGGAAATACCTGCAGGTGACCTTGATGAGCATCCCGGCGGGCGGAGATATCGGCGTGGAGATTCACCCCGATACCGACCAGTTTATCTGCGTGGAAAGCGGCTGCGGCGTGGCCATGACAGGCTGCAGCTGCTCTGAGCTGAACCATCGGGAGCGGATCGACCGTCATTCCGCCGTCATCATTCCCGCCGGGACCTGGCACAACCTTGTCAACACGGGAAACTGCCCCCTCAAGCTATATTCGATCTACGCGCCGCCGCATCACCCGTTTGGGATTGTCCATAGGACAAAAGCGGACACGACCTAAAACGGAGGATGAAAGCTGAGGGACGTGAAGGGACAAGAAAAAACGGCCCTTACTTTTTCGTTGTTTCCTAATCTTCGTAAATAATTGGAGCTGAAGCTCAACTTATCATTCTACTGCAACTGATTTCTCTCTCTTTTCTCAGAAAACGTTTTCCGTTGTTGTTTTTGAAGAAAAGTGCAAATGGAACATTATAATGATGGGAGAAGCCTAAATATGTATAAATTAGAGGAGAAAACGCAGCATTTCTTAATTTCTGTTTCCACATTGTAACCTGCACGCATTTCGACAACATTTTTTAGCGAAAAGTGCTTTATTTAGGGTGCGCCTTGAAATCGACACAAGGCGCGCCCGTTTTTTGTTATCATATAAATTTTTCCATGTTCAGCCAGCCAAAGAAAAAAACTCTGTGACTGGCATATCGGCATATCCAAAACCCATCGCCAGGAAAGAGAGAAAGGTCTTTGGCGATGTGCTTTTTCTATAATATCCGCGCTCCTCCGCTTTTGAGATTTTGCCTTTTCAAAAATCTCAAAAACAGGAGGACTGCCCAATGGCAGAACAGAAGAAATATTACATACGAGTACCGGAGAGCTTGGTTGAGGTCTCTGAAGAACTGTATTCCGAATATCACAGGATAGAGCGCCACCTGTCGACACTGGAAGAAAAAGACGAACGACACGGGCTCGTCTCTTTCAGCGGTCTGGATACGCGCCGTGCGTCCATCGAGGAAACTATTGCGGATCGCAACGCCGAACCCTTGGAGGATCAGGTCATTGCAAAAATGATGGCTGCAAAGCTAAATCGCTGCATCAGTATGCTGCCCAAAGCGGAGCAAGCGCTGATCCATGCCATCTATTACGATGGAATGAGCGAGCGACAGCTGGCCAGCAAAACGGGAATTCATTACATGACGATCCATTCCCGCAAGAAAAGGACTCTTCATAAACTGAAGAAATTAATGGAAAAGTAAAGATTTTTCGTGCACCCCCCTCCCAAACTCGGCTTAAAGGTGAGGGGGTTGTTTCTCCCTCTGCTTCTCTTGACAACTGAATATCCGGCAGCTAAATAACATCAGCAGAAGAACGAGCGATTCGGAGGGTACGCCAGGACCACCTGTGCGGGGCAGCGATCCCGCATCAAAAGAACGGCAACAAGGTGCAGAGCGGTTCAGCCCATCCAAAAGCAGCCGTGGCCGGCTGTTTCGCAACGACTTCTCTGCCTATAATGGTACCCCTGCTCAGCCTCAGCCTCACGCAAAGGGAGCAGCTCGGAGAGATCCTCGGAGGGGTGAAAGTCCCGGAGTGCGGCGCCAGCCGCAGTTTAGCTGACCGCCCACGCCTGGGGAAGTAGTGTCAAATACAGGCAAGCAAAATCTCAAAAACGGATCAAGGGCCGTTCTATCTCAAATAATAGGGCGGCCCTTTTGTAAACGGAGTAAACATATGAATACACGAATCGACTACTGCGGAGTGATCGTATTGCTCCGCACCCTTCTCTCCAGCGGAGCATTCTCCCGCCAGGAGATCGAAAAGATCGCTCGGCGGGTGGCTGCGGAAAGCGGAGCAGACTTGATTATTTCTCTCTGATTTCCCGCATCTATTCATAGCTATTTCAAGGGTTCTGTGGTATTGTGTGTTGCTGCGGAGAGAAGGTGGAACCATGGAGAAAATGCTTAAGATCGACGGCAACCTGGCCGTTCAGCCGAAAGAGCGCCGCGTCATTACCATTGCGGCCAATGAAAAAACGGAGGCCGTAACGCTCTGTGTTGCCGCCTATGCCCGCGTCAGCACAGCGTCCAATGAACAGCTAAACTCATACGCCGCGCAGAACCGCTACTATACGGATTTCATCACTGCCCATGCAGGCTGGAAGATGGTAGATATGTATGCCGATGAAGGCATCAGCGGCACTTCTGCAGAGAAGCGGGATGATTTTCAACGACTGATGGCAGACTGCCGTCGCGGGCTGATCGACCGTGTGCTATGCAAATCCATCTCTCGCTTCGCTCGCAACACAAAAGAATGTCTTGAGGCCATCCGAGAGCTCAAGTCCATCGGCGTCAGCGTGTTCTTTGAGGAGCAGAAGATCGACACCGCCACCATGTCCAGCGAAACGATCACGGCGATCATGGCCTCTGTTGCCCAAAAGGAAAGCGAAACCATTGGCGGCAATATGCAATGGAGCTATCAGAAACGGATGGAGCGCGGGGAGTTTCTTACGAATACGCCGCCCTATGGCTATCAATTAGTTGATGGCGACCTTGTTGTTGACGAGGAGCAGGCCGGCGTCATCCGGCAAATCTTCCGGCAATATCTGACCGGGCGTCCCCGGAAAGAGATCGCGGAGGGATTAAACAAAGCAGGCATCCCGCCATGCTATGGTGCCGACCAATGGAAAGTCTCGTCCATTTATCATATCTTGATCAATGAAAGATACACAGGAAATGCGCTCCTCGGAAAAACATACGCCACCGACTCTTTCCCCCATAAGAGGCTAAAGAACAAGGGGGAGCGAAAGCAATACTATGTGGCGAACAGCCATCCGTCCATTATTAGTCAGGTGACCTTTGACAAAACAAAAGCGCTTCTGGAACGGCGCTTGAGTGCAGAAAGCTGCGCTCCCAAGGAAAATCCTCTCCAAAAGCAACTCTTCTGTGGGTGCTGCGGTGCTGTTTTCAAACGTCGGCAGCCCAGAGAAACAGAATACTGGACATGCTACAGCCGGTATGAAAGCAAAGCAAAGTGCGAAATGCCCTCTGTCTCTACAGAGACCATTAAAGATGCTTTCTGTCGGCTTTATTATAAACTCAAGCATTACGGCGAGCCGATCCTGTCTCAAATGATCTCCACCCATTTGGAGATCAAGAGCCGCAGGATGCTGTGGTGCCTTGATGTGATCGAACTGAACAAACGAATAGCAGATCTCACCAGTCAGAATCAACTTCTGTCCCTGCTCAAGCAGCAAGGACTCGTTGATTCTGATGTTTTTATATCCCGTGGCAACGCCATCGCAGAGCAGCTCCAGAAGGCAAAACAAGAAAAGAGCCGCATCCTGGAGGCCGAGGGCGATCATACTGTTCAGCAAACACAGGGGCTGATTGATATTCTGGCGGATGGGCCTGAAAGCATAGACGCATTCGACGCAGACCTGTACAGTTCTCTGGTAGACCGGATCATTGTGGAGGATGGCGATCATATCTCCTTCCAACTGAAAAACGGCCTGCGGATGAAAGAACGGATCGAAAGGATGAGACGGTGATGGGAAAGCGAAAGCTGCCCTTCGGGTATGCCATGGAAAACGGCGATGTGAAAGCCGAGGCAAAGGAATCCGGCTGCGTGAACTGGATCTACATGACCTATGACGCAGGCGCTTCGCTGCAAGAGATTGCCTCGGAGCTGAATGCCCGAGCCAATGTCCATTATGATACGGACAAGCCGTGGAACAAAAACATGGTAGACCGCATCCTTCAGGATCAGCGCTACTCCGGCGATGCTCTGTATCCGGAGCTTGTACCCGAGGCGCTCTTCCGTGCCGTCCAACGCCGGAGAGCGGAACGGCGAGGTGTCTCGAAACAGACAGAGGCGCAGAAAATGATCCGTATCCTCGGCGGCGGGAAAGCGGCAGAAACTGTTGAGGCCAATATCCTTGCGGCGATGAACCACTTGATCCGCAACCGGGACGCCGTCCAACACCCTGCCTCTAAACCGGCCGATCAAACCCGCCACTTCCGCACGCAGCGAGAGCTTGAGGCTTTAATGAACCAGCAGCCCATTAATGAGGAGCGTGCTGCCCAGTTGATCCGAGCCAGGGCTGAGGCCGAATACGACATGATCACTGATGATGAATATGAGACAGAGCGGCTCCGCCGAATCTTTCAGCAGACTGAACCGATAGAAGAATTATCTGCCGAGCTGCTACGAAAAACTGTAGCCAACATCGGTGTGGAATTAAAAAGGGTCACCTTGACCTTGAAAAATAACCAAACCATAGAAGTGAGTGATGAAGCATGAGTACCGCCCGAACCGTGATCGTGATTCCGGGAAAGCCGGAACTGCAAAAAGCCTCTTCTATCCATCAGCAGCGCGTGGCAGCTTATTGCCGCGTGTCCACTGAAGAGGAAGAACAGCAGAGCAGCTATGAGAACCAGTGCAAGTATTACACGGATCTCATCATGAAAAATCCCAACTGGAGCATGGCGGGGATCTATGCTGACGAAGGAATCAGCGGCACCCAGGCGAAGAAACGGGATGACTTCATGCGGATGATCAAGGCCTGCAAAAAAGGAAAAATCGACCTGGTCCTGACGAAATCCATCTCACGCTTCGCACGAAACACGGTGGACTGCCTGCACTATACACGCCTACTCAAGAGCTGGGACGTGGCCGTGTTCTTCGAGGAGCAGAACATCAATACCATGCAGGAGGACAGCGAGTTCCTCATCACCATCCACGGCGCCTTCGCCCAACAGGAGATCGAAACGCTCAGCGCCAACGTGACATGGGGCGTCCAACAATCCATGCGCGAGGGCAAAACCCGTATTCAATATAAAAAGCTGTACGGATATCGGCGCGGCGCTGATGACAAGCCGGAGATCATCCCCGAGCAGGCTGAGGTCGTAAAAGAGATTTACGCAAGATACCTCGCCGGAGCGAGCCTGAGAATGATCCAGGACTGGCTTATCAGAAATGAGATCCCAAACGGGAAAGAAACCGCATGGACGCACGCGGCAATCAAGGGCATCCTCACCAGTGAAAAGTACTGCGGGGATGTGCTTATGCAGAAAACCTATACTACAGACTGCATCACCCACAAGGCTGTGAAGAATAGGGGCGAGCGTCCCATGTATCTGGTTCAGAATAACCACGAGGCTATTATCGACCGGGAAACATACGACGCGGTGCAGGCTGAGGTTGCAAGGAGGACGGCACTTCGCAGTCCCTCCAAAAAAACTCCGACAGGGCTATCCTGCTATACCAGCAAGTATGCCCTGTCGGATCGAGTGTTCTGCGGCGAATGCGGCACGAACTATAAACGCACGACTTGGTCTAAGAATGGGAAAAAACGGATCGTCTGGCGCTGCGTCAGCAGGTTAGATTATGGGAAGAAATACTGCCACGATTCTCCGACCGTAGATGAAGAAAAATTGCAGACTGCGATTCTTGCGGCGATCAATTCCGCCATGAGCGAGAAAAAAGTCCTGATCAACCAGATTGCCGGTGCGATGGAGATTGAGCTGCTTCCGGCGCTCAACAGTACGATGAGCATTGCTGACATTAACACCCGACTGGCCGAGTTGGAGCAAGAGTTCCAGCGTCTGCTGGCCAAGGCCGCGGGTGACTTCGGCAGCGAGTCCTACACCGAGGACTTTCGAGCCTTGGCCGAGGAAATGGCCGCGCTTAAAGAAAAGCGCAGGAACATTGAAGCTCACCGCGAGGGCAGCGAAGTCGACCTACGCTTAAAACAGGCTGTAGAGTTTATGGAGCACAGTTCTGCCAAACTCACGGAATGGGAAGAATCCACGATCCGCCAGCTCGTTGACTGGGTGAAGATCATAAGCGCGGAAGAAATCCTCGTGTGCCTACACGGGGGAATTGAGATAAAGCAGAGAATGAAAGAATGCTTTGACGGTAAATAATGAAGAGGACATGGCAGAGCTATAATCCGTCTCTGACGTAGTAGACAAGCAGATTGCTGAGAAAACCTGTTGAGCACAGGAATGAGAAATGTCCAATAATCTCTCATTCTTCGAGGTAGAATTGACTGTATTACAGTATATATTTAAGCATCCGTAAAAGGTGCGACGTAGTATTTTATACCACCACTTTCAATAAGTGTTTCGACCGTCATTGTAAAGTGCCATATCTGGGCATAAATAATGTTATGTAGAAATGAATATTGCACGGTATTATGGATGTGATCTTTGAACATAGCCGTCTACACGATCGCTATGCCTTTCCTTTCTCTCAGTATTCGCAATACTTTTTTGGGTCCTTCTTAATTTGCCCATATATACCTGCCGCCGGTTCTTTTGCAACAATAGCAGTATTGTGAAAGTATGTTTTGCTTTTTATCTATACGATCTACCACCGGCAAATTAGAAACAACTGATATTTATTTGGGTGGATGCCGTGATGCCAAAATGCATAATATACAACAGATTTCACATCGTCCATGGGCATGCCATGGACGTAAAGCTCACCTTTGGGGGGTTAAGATCATAGGCTAATTTGAAAGTATGTTATCTTCGAACCATCCGAAGCTGCCTCGCGCAAGTTCAATGGTTAATAAGCGGTGGTTTACCCTTTTAGCTTATGCAAGACAATCTCAATTTCTCCTAGCGTTTTGCTCAAAATGTGTTGACGATTCGATGCTAAATGTATATAATATGTGCGTAGGCTTTTGCTTTTCTATACTAAGCCTGCACATTTAAGGGGGATTCATATGGAGCAAACAGTTTTTGGGTCTTCGGTCGATAGTGTCGATATCACTATGATGAAACCCCTTCGGAGTTCTTTTATGAAAACCTCCGAGTTCTCTCCCAGTGGCTATGACACAGCTGCCATTAATGTAATCTTTAGACGCACGCTCGATAGGGCATATGGTTGCTCACAGCAATCGAATGCTCGTGATTTTGAGCGCATTTTTTTTATTGTCGTTTCCTGTTTCAATGATTCCTTTACAGAGGAAGTGGATTCCAGTGCAATCCACGAGATGCTTCTGGAAGGGTTGGCCGGAATTGAGAAAATATCCATTTTGGAAGACTATGATGAGCTCACAAGAGATGGCAGCTCTGATCAATTGAACTGCGTTCATGAACTTAAGGATTCTTTTTCCGCTCTCTTGAACACTTTTCAAAATGAGAAACGCTTTTACGAGCCTAAGATAGCCTCTCGCTACCTAGACAGTTTTTTTGAGCTATCAAAGGTTATGGTGTTTAATTCGGACAGCTATAATCTTGCCAGCGCAAGTTTCCGCAAGTCTACTTTCCTAAAAACACTACTCTCTTTTGCGGCAAAGAAGGTTCCGTGCAAAGCCGTTGATCCAAACGATAGTAAAACCCAAGCTAACTTCTACTGCTATGAGTATAGCTTTTTTGATCCCTTTGCATACGACACCATTTCTCGGGCTCTGGTTTGTGCAACCAGACTGATTATGGACGAATTAAGTTCCTCTGGCGAACATTCAGCGGAGCTTTTTGAATTGCGCAAAGAGATGTTTATTTGTAGCATTGAGAGTGGCTTCCAGCGCACGATTACACTAGATAATCAAACCTATCGAATTGAATTGAATCGGCATACATCAAAGCTAATTGCGTATCCGATTGATATGCTATCCAGCACCTCTGATACCAAGCCTATTCGTCTGTTTGAAAAGACGGCTGCCTATATCCGCCGCAATCTCGTTACTGTAGACAAGATTTTTAAAATTCATGTCACTGTTATTGGTCATACAGAGCTATCAAGCGGCTGTATAGAGCGGAGTATAGCAGACTATGTTAATGAGGTGCTCGCTTGGTACAGCAATTTGAAGGAAGAGGTTTTTGACGGAGAAAAGCCGCAGCTTGAGTTGACAGTCAGGAATATCCTCAACTTTTCCGGAAAGCCTGACATCCTTGAGGAAGGTATTATTTCATTACCGCTGAAAAGAGAAAGAACTATACACAACTACAAAGGCAATAATGCGCAATGTATTTTCGAGTATGCAAACTATGAAAGCACATTTGCCTATACTTTAAAATCGTTAAAAACATGTATTGATGATAGTGAGATTCTTTTTCTTCTAGATTGTCCATGGCTCAGTACGGAGAATTATGCAATTGGCAAGGAAGGCCCCCTTGAGACCTATTGCAACGAGCTGCAGCTTCAGAAAAGAGATTACCCCAGAGCAGATTCTAGTTTTGAACGCGATTCTAGCTATTTTTATCGTGCTTCTCCTATGGCGGAACTAAGCAACCAATTTAATCGCATCATGAGTTCGACTAGCTCAAGCGCCGGAGCGGTTGTCCGCGCTATGCGAGATGATATGATTCGGAAGATCCAGGATTATATGGATTCCCTGCGTAATAGGGCGGGTGAACTGTGTGCTAAAGAGCTATATCTTTTCAGCTCTGAAAACGAGGGCGTCAATTATTCCTATTTTGATTCCTATCCGCTTACTCGCTTAGAGCAGTATGACGGCAAACGCTTTACAATTATACAGTTTTATAACAAGAAGATGCCAATGCTCAAACGTAGAGAAAACGGTAAAGTGCATTTCGAGATCGATCTTTGGAGCGTTTTGAAATATCTCTGTATCCCATATGCTTATCAATATGCGGTCAAACAGTTTTTTGTGGAATATGGGATATTGATATGTGACGCAGACAGTAATTACTGTCTTGAAATGCCTATCCAGTATTTGGAGTTGCAGCAGAATATTATTGTTGCCTTTGATGTAAGCGCAGATTTAAGGATTATCCGCATTTCATTGGGATTTACTGACCTGTTTGATAACCTGATAAGAGAAGCCTATATACGGCAGAAGAACAGACATTATAAAGAGAACAGCAAGCAAAAAATTGAAATAACTGACGACTATGCATTAATAGAGTCTAAAGTTGAAGAATTAAAAGAGATAATAGGAGAAAGAGTTCTATCTCTCATTACGCCGCTTTATCGAGACGCTGTGTTTGCAAGAAACAGCAAATATGGGGACGATGCGATCAAACTTGGCTTCAAAATGACCTTATACAGTGCGGCGCAAGATGTAAATACCATGCTCTTCTGCCACCTTTACCGGGAGGCTTGCAATAAAGGTAATTTTTCGCGTTTTACTGTAATTATTGATTCACCACGGCGCTATACTAAACGAACGCCCAGAGATTTTAAAGGCACGAGCTTTTTTTCAGATAAGAAACTCTATAGTTCTCTTTTCACTACCTTTGAGCAAGATTCCAAGCTGTATCTTGGCATGATTAAGATGCTCGAAGAGGCGAAGAGCATTTATGATTTAGAGTCTGAGAGTACTACAGAAATTAGCGAATGGATAATTGCAAGGATCCTTTTTGAAAATATTAAGACCTCTTGCGAACAAGCAGAGCTTGAGAATTCACGCCTGTACAGCAATGTGCTGCGTGCATTACTCAACCTAAGCTGAATTCCGCTTTTTTCATATTATTACAGAGAGAAGGACTAATAATGGCTCCTGAAGAAGCTGCGAAAACAGCAGGCAATAATTCTGAGTATGCTACGGCATCTAACAAATCTGAATCCAAAAAGGTGTTCTTTGACATAGCCAACTCGGTAAAAGGTGGCTCGGGAAAGAGCACCTTTTCCCTGCTTCTGGCTGCATATTACAATTCTATAGAACCTACAAAGCCTGAAGGGAAAGATGATAAATCTCGAACCGTTGCGTATATTATTGACCTGGATCTTCGAGGCACCTCATGGGAAAAGAATTATGGCCGATACATAACAACGCCGTATTTTGATGCAAATGATGATAATACATTATTACATTACTCCACCGCGAAAGACGAAACTGCGAATAAAGGTAAAGCAGATGCGTCGAGAAAAGAGCGTATCATAAATTATTCCCATTACCCTTTTATCAATTCTCTGATGCATAATTGTGATCGCTACCGGAATAGCATGTTCTGGTCTGAAATACCGTTTATTTTTCGCAAGACAAGGCCAATTGATGACATTCTTTCAGGCTTCGATTCACTGCCAAAACTATTCCTCTGTCCGGCCAGAACCTCAAGAGGCACTGAAGTGGATCAAGTAGAAACTGATATTTTCGAGCATACCATTTATCAGATGATTCTTGATATTCTGAATCGTCATCGGGTGGATGATACAATAGATGCTGTCCACATTATTTTTGATATGCCTCCAAGCTATGAAAAGCATGCGGAGTCAATTATCAAACATTTGCTGACGAGTCAAAATTCAGAATTGTTCCAAATGGCGAAGAATGAAGAAGGGCTGTTTAGAGGCAAGGACAAAGGAAATAGCAAGAACGATAGAGAATACTATTTGCCGTATGTCGTTAATGTTTTTATGCTCTCTGCTGTAGATAGCGCCCATGTTGAGCAGAACGGTGTATACCTCTATCACTGGTTCCAGAACCTCGGCTACTCTGACAGCCTATCTGCATTAATGATGGATAACCGCTTTAGAATAAGGTATGTTCTAAACGATATTTCAAATGTAGTCACAAGCGATCCGAAGCTAAGCAAAACTCAAGCACTAGCAGAATGGGCTGAAAGTAATGAAAAACGAATGGAAGGCGATAATTCCTCGTATTACAAGAAGGTTAAGGATGTCGTAGAATCAATTACTATGCAAAAACCTACATCCATTGTTAGCTTTCGGTTTCTGAAACATTTACCACTCTATGCGGCGGCAAAAGATTTTCATCCCCAAAACGATGCATCGTATCCATTCTTGCTTATCCCTCAAGAGGTCATTCAGGTTATTCAAATGATTTCGGAGTTTTAAATGGGAAAGGGTAAGAGAATGTGATGAATAGTAATAGAGAGATTTACTTTTATCAAAGCTGTGAAAGGCCAGACTATATCGACAGCCAAGCTGATCCAAAACTTCAGTCGATTCCTCGCATGTTGGATTATCTGGATACAATAGACCCCATTGACTTGAAGTATAAGCTCACAACAGAACCGCTCCCCGCGTCCTCCCGAGCTCTGGCAGCAGAGTTTGAGAAGCGTTTTCAATACAGTTCAATCACGAAGCAGGAATATAGTTGTATTTTAGACAACCTCAGCCTTGTTTACGGAAATGATGGAGAGATTGTCGAGGATGACATTAAAGCTTTTCATAAAGTGGAAACCAGCCTAATCTGCGGGTATTTCGGTATTCCACAGCTCAATCAGATGTTCGATGAGGATTACTTCAATTTTGAGTGGGATATGCATGTCGGTCAGAATTTCCGCGAGCATCGCAATGACTACTATCGAGATCATTTCATTCACCAGATTCGCAATCTCTATATGATGCTGAACATGTTGGAGGGCCTTAACTTTTATACTGCAAGTGAGCATATTCTTCGAGACCCATCGGCGAGTAAAGTTTCTGAGTTTACCTGGAAAAAGGGTCTTGCTTTTTGTACCGATGAATTGGGTGAACAGCAACGAAGGCTGATGAGCATTTATTCGGAGTGTAGAAAAGCACATGCTAAAGCCCATAGAGAGGAACATTCGGAAGAAAACCTGATCCAGAATCCTGCGGACGAGGAAACAATATTTGAGAATACACCGTTTGCAACGGAGCGAGCTTTTCTCGAGGCATTTTTTTACAAATATGTAATCTATGCCTCAGCTATGCTCTCGGCACTTTTTCATGATATGGGCTACCCGATCTGCCATTTCTTAGATGTTCGACGCCGGATCTCGGAGTATAATCCTACCATGTATATGTTTACGCATAACGCAGTGGAAAGCTTTGACCAGTTGGCCTTCAAGCTCGGCTCCAGCCTCCTGTTCTCTGTCGCGTCACCTGAAGCAGTGCGCAAACGGCTTGAACCCTCGAAAAAAGGAAAATACGACCACGGAGCCTATTCTGCAATCGCGTTTCTCTTGCAATTCTACGATACGGGGGTTATATATAGTCTTTCAGCGGAAAAGCAGTGCGCGATTGAACTGGCAGCGCTTGCGATTTATAACCATACCAGTAAATTTAAGATCATTGATTCAAAAGAGAATACCAGTTACTATAATATGTACTTTCGGCAGAACCCTGTATCATTCTTGTTACGCTTCTGTGATGATCTGCAGGAATGGGATCGCCGCTATTTCGAAATTTCCAAATCTGGCGACTTGCTATTCTGCCCGAATTGCGGACTACCATTGCTCAAGCATAGGGAATACAACGAAGATGGCGTTTTACTACAAAGCAGTACATATCTTTGTAAATGTAAAAGAATACTAGAACGGCCTGATATTTTTATAAAAAGAAAGATATATCTGGTCTCTGTTGCAGACTGGGTAAAAATGAAATTAGAGAAAGGTGAAAACAAAAAAACAAATTTAATCGCGACAATTCATTATGATCCATACAAGCTCTTGATGCTGTCGAAAACAAACAACACCTATGCCAAACACCGTTTGAACGAGCTTTACGAGGTGAAAATGCTTCTATCTGATCAAGATTTCAGCCTTATGAGCAATGGCGACTTAGCTTTCTCCCATATTTATTTGGACTACTTTATGACAGCAAACCCAATTTTGATTAAGCTCAAGATCTTGGAGCGCTATATACTGGAAACAAGAGGGCTGACAGGGAACTGCTCTTTTAGGAAAGCTCATATTGATAGGGACTGTGTTTGCGCACAACTTAAGAAAATAGCTCCTAATAGAGCGGAATCCACCACTTCTCAGCAAACACGAAAGAGATTACAAACGGGTCTTATCAACTCCGCATTAGAACAAGATAGATACAATTGCAGTTATTTAAGAAATTATTTGGCAGATACAGCTACAACACATGGTGCACTTGCCTTCTACTGCTTGTTATTGTGTCTTTGCCTCTCACAGGAAGATCAGATAACGGATGAATTAGAAGCATATCTTAGTCCCTATCGGACTTCAGATCCAATGTATTATGAGATTATGCACTCCTTGATTAAGGATTGCCTTACTCAGTATAAGAAATCCTGCGAGGCAACAGATAGATATATCGAAAAGCACAAAGAAGACGCTTTTTATCTTCACATAAAAAGCTACACAGACGATCGCAATTATTTTAATCAATATGATGTGGAACTCATGCCCCGTGAAAACAACAAGAAAAAATATCCTTATATTGGTTACTACAAGGATATTTTCTTCTTTTATCGTATGAACGAGCTTACAATGCGCGCTCTGAAAGAACGGGCAAAAGAAGGAAACAAGAACGAATAACCGCATATACTCAGATTTCCAGTAAATGCCCGCTGGTGTTACTAGAGAACTGCGGTGTATTTCGTCGTACATCTGAAGCAGAAATGCAATTAATCGCTGTGTTAGGGCGAAGGATCAGCGGGAGCGAAGAGTTGGTAGAACCCAGACAAGATCGAAGCGCTTGTGAAGAGAATGCCCAACTGGTCAGTATCTCCCCAAAGTTTAGATTTGCCACCTGTTTCGTTATGGTGGAGATATAAGGCAAGGACGATTCTGCTACTTGTAGTGGTAGCAGCGAGGAAGAGCATCGTAGAATGCAACGCCTACTGTCCTGTTTTTGATCCAAACCGTGGCGAAGCCGGAAGATAGTACGGACAACTAAAGTGCTCCTGAGACGCCTGAAAATGCTCCATATCGTCAGAGGAAATACAAGAACGGTGTCAGATAATCTGTTATGTTTTTCCCATGTGAAGTAAAGCTCGGGGTTTATGGTTTTCAACACCAAAAAGGGGCTGCGAAAAAATGTTCTTTCATAGCCTCAGTTTTGATACTACCGCAATATAACTATGACGAAATCTAAATTGGAGTTACTCTTATGGGATTCTCACGATAAGTCGCGGATGAAGCGTTGGTTCGATGCAGCAGACACTATTGCCTCTGTGATTTGTTTACGGGATCAAAGATTGAACTGCGTCATATTACTCAGGAAGAATACGGCGGAGATAATTCTATCGGAAATAATTTTTCGCTTTGTTTTAAGTGCCATGCAGAGGCCAAGGCTTATATCCCCATCATCCCGAAGGCAGAAAAATTCGGAAGCAGAACTCAGGAGCCATCTCGATAAGTGTTTTGCGAAATATGATGTCAGCGCAAAAGCAAATGTCGAAAGAGAAAAAGCAGATTCGTTTATCAGTGAATGGCTTTCAAACCATGCAGCCTCCTTGGGAAAAAACTTGGGGTGTTTCCTCAATTGATGAAGAATGTAGGCTGAATCGTGGGATGCTGGCGCTGTTTGCTGGTGAAAGTGGAGCAGGAAAAAGCGCGCTGGCGATTCGTTGTGCCCTAAAAAACATTTTGCTATCTCACTCCGTTTTATATTTTCAACCAAGGAAAGTAATGATGTTGTTTTAAATCGGCTTCTTTTTGCGGCGACAGGAATAAGCAGATACGACATAAGCCATGTCGTTCTCAGTTCGGAAGAATGGGGAATAATCTGACGCGCTCAAGCAAATCAACGTATCAATAATATAGCTGATTCCGTACAAATCACAAACACCATTTGTGTTACATGAGTTGGAATATGGCGATGCGGAAATCGTTATATTCGACGCTTTGAATGCACTTGGATTCCAGAGTGAATCCGAGGTTGAGGAGTTCCTTTACAGGGCAAAAGAAATAGACAACAAAAAAGGAATCGTCGTTTTATTCCTCTGCTATGTTCCAACAAATAGCAGGCGATGGATAAAGAGGCCAATGAGACAAGATTTGCAATTTGACTTCTTATTTTGCCTCTTCGATCTGAGTCAGTCCTAAATAGAGAACATGATGGATATTGTTTTGAAAAGGGAAGCCGAGTCGAAACAATCTTGACAAAAAACAGGAAGAGAGATATGGGGCTTACGCCCATATTGGAAATCGAAGAGATATTTTAACGGAGCATCTAAAGTGTAAAGATTAGACAAAAAAGCCACTCCGAATGGAGTGGCTTTTTTGGCACGCTGCGCGTGAAAAATCCGCTTCGCTCAATTGTGGCGAGAGGGGAATCCCATCCCCTCTCGCGCTCGCCCCATGCGGGACGAAGGCAGATTGCGAGGCATCTTTAGTGTAAAGCTTAGACAAGTTAAAAGCTACATTTTAGCCGAACGGTTAGAATGTAGCTTTTCTTGTTATTGCCCCCATGGTATACTTCTCCGGTATATCGTGGAGGTTTTTTCTATGCCTGAAAATGTCTTTCTCATACCAAAGAAAGAAACAACAGCACCTGCCAACTACGAATTGAGAGTTGCTGCCTATTGCCGCGTCAGCACGATACGAGAGGAACAGCTGGGCAGCCTTGAAAACCAGATCGCGTATTATACCCATTATATCAGCGACAAGCCGGGATGGAGGCTTGTCGCCATCTATTATGACTGTGCTTCTGGCACACGGGTATCAAAAAGACCAGAGTATCAACATATGCTGAAGGATTGCGCAAAAGGGAAGATCGACTTGGTTCTTGTCAAATCGGTCAGCCGCTTCGGCAGAGATGCTCTTGAAGTAATCCGACGGGTACGGAAGCTAAAAGAAATGGGGATAGATGTATATTTTGAAACAGGAGGCATTAACACAATGACAGCAGACAATATCATTCTGGACGCATACGCTGCTTTCAGCCAGGCGGAGAGCCAAGTGCTCAGTGCAAACATTAAATTCGGTATCCGTCAGCGGATGCGGAGCGGGAAGGCCGTTCTGAATCACACGCAGTTTCTCGGATACACCAAGGGGGAAGACGGAGTTCTCCAGATCGTACCGGAGGAAGCTGCGATCGTGAGAAAGATTTTCGATTTGTATTTACAGGGAAACGGTGTTCGTAAGATCAAGCGATACTTGGAGGAAAACGGCGTCAAGACGGTGACTGGGAAAGTGGAATGGAGCACTTCGACCATTGACCGGATGCTAAGCAATGAAAAGTACATCGGGCAGGTTTTGATGCAGAAAACTTATACGCCGGATTTCCTGACAGGAAAACAGAAGAAGAACAATGGCGAACTGACAATGTATCTGATCGAAAACGCACATGAGCCGATCATCGACTGTGAAACGTTTGAGCGAGTGCAGGAGATGAAGGGGAAAAACAAAAAGAAAGAGTTGACAAAATAGGATTTATCCCATATACTGTTAATGGGATAAATCCTATTTTATGAGGAAAGATAGAGATATGCAGGAATTTGAAATCATCTTTTATGACAAGCCCGATGGCACTGAGCCTGTCAAAGAGTTTCTGGATTCACTGGATGTGAAAATGCGAGCCAAAATGCTGCGGACCGTATTGCTCCTGGCGGAGAACGGTACGCAGCTCAGAGAGCCGTATTCCAAGCCCTTGGACGACGGTATCTTTGAATTGAGGGCCAAGGTCGGGTCGGATATCTCCCGTGTGTTGTATTTCTTCATGATCGGGAAAAAGGTGATCCTTACCAACGGTTTCGTCAAAAAGACGCAGAAGACACCCAACGCGGAGATTGAAAAGGCAAAGCAGTATCGCAAGGAGTATCTGAGCAGAAAGGACATTTGAAATGACGAAGTTTAACGATTATTTGAATGAGCAGATGAAAGATCCTGCTTTCAAAGAGGAGTGGGATGCGCTGGAGCCGGAGTTTACCATCATGCAGGCCATGATTGACGCCCGCAAGGCCTCGGGGCTCACGCAGAAGCAGCTCTCCGAGCGTACCGGTATTGCCCAAGCGGATATCAGCAAGCTGGAAAGCGGAAACGCCAATCCCTCGTTGAAAACCCTGCAGAGATTGGCCGCAGGAATGGGCATGAAGGTCAAGGTCGAGTTCTTGCCGGTAAGAAATTAGTGTTTTTTGCGGATGAGTCTGCTTATGAATTCTCATGTTCAAATGCCAAGATGTGTGTTGAAGCGCTTTGAAGACAAGAATCATCGGTATTTTTATTATGATGTGGCTAAAGAAGTTATAGGATCGAACGGAAGATCAAGCTCAACAAATACAATTAAAGGTTACTTTCGAAAGGAAACGGAAGACTACCTCAACCATAGTATCGAAACACCATTCTCTGATGTTCTTTTGTTTATTGATACTATAGAGTTTGATAACCCAAGTGTTTACACAAACCAATTATTTAGAGAACGAGTGCTGTCCTATTTCTATGCATTACTGGCAAGAAGTCAACAAACGCTTGAGTCAAGCAAAAAGAATGCTATCTATACTCAATTTCTCTCTGAGCAAGACCAACGTCATTTTGTCGTGACCAAGGGAATACAAGAAGCAAAGAATAGGCGTTTGTTTGAAGATTACTTGATTACTCTTGCGATAAACAAAACAAATCTCCCGTTTGTATTGCCTACAAGAGGAGCATACTCTATCTTGCTGAATGAATTGAATTATATATTTCTACCAATTGATCCAAAGTTGGCTTTAGTATTGGCGGAACCTAAAGCACAAGATTTTATCGTAAAGAATAATATACATGCTTTTGTTGAGATAAAGGGAAGCGCAGTAGTAAACAATCTGAATAAAGTCGCATTCCAACAACAGTGCGATGACAATTGGGGGTTTGTTGTATCTACGGACAAAGAAATCCTTGAAGGATTAAGAACGAAAAATGAATGTTCACAGACATAAGTGTTCTTAAGAACGCGGCATCTTTAGTGTAAAGGTTAGACAAAAATCCCGCAAGCCCATTCGGGCCTGCGGGATTTTTGCGCTGTCAGGGATTCGAATCATGTCCGCAGGCCACGGTGTGGCCTGCATGAGCCAGTGCAAACACTGGCGAATACTATGATTTTGTTTTCTGCTTCCGCGCGCAGAAAACAAAATGCAGGCGAATCCCTTACAGCGTGCCACGTCGTCGCGGACTTCGTATCGTTCGCGACGGCGTTTTCTTTTTCAAAGCCAACGCCGTCTCTCATTCACTCCGTCGCTCCTCCTTTCAAAATCAAAACCGCACGGTCGCTTCGTGCCTCGTCGACAACTTCGGCACTCTGCTGTGCTGGGTTTTGATTTTGTAT